>Ga0315280_10002243_pt1 | contig 31526 bp, 29 predicted proteins | sample YL17G06_40_MG_FD_203697 | JGI IMG/M metagenome (GOLD analysis project Ga0315280, IMG submission 203697) | Sediment microbial communities from Yellowstone Lake, YNP, Wyoming, USA - YL17G06_40 | ecosystem: Environmental > Aquatic > Freshwater > Lake > Sediment | place: USA: Wyoming | collected... | reverse complement strand
GTTCTCGACTGACCCCAAAAATGATTCAATCTCTAGAGAAAGTCAAACCCATCTTTTTAGATATCTCCTTGAATTCTGCTATCCCGGAGCGCCGGAGTTGGCTCATGGAGGACCCTCATCCAGAGATTGCTCTAAATTCTCTTGCTTTTCTAAAGGATGCAAGAATTCCGTACTCTGTTGTAATCGTGCCCTGGCCTTTTCCATCTCATGAAATCATGCTGAAGGACCTTCGCGAAACCGTAGCTTTTGCCTCATACCACGGCTCAAGTTTTATTCAAGTAAGCCTACCAGGCTATTCCAGATTTTTTTCACAGGAGGAGCTTTTTTCTCATGAAAAGGTATGGAATGAGTTGAAAATATTAGTACAGGAACTTCGAACCAGCACCGATTGCCCTTTGGTCCTTCGACCTGGGTTATTTGAGGAGTATACTGATCCGATCAGAATTAATATTCCAGAATTAATTGGTGTCATTAAGAATTCCCCTCTGGCACTAGCCGGAATACGAAAGGGCGACCGTCTTTTAAAAATAAGCGGTATCCCTTTGAAAAATCGACCACAAGCAAGAGCCCTCCTGAATATCCTTCAGGAAAGTGACCTTCAGGAAGCTTCTATTACTGTTCAACGAGGCGATGCCAAACGGGATCTGGCATTGGACTTATCATTCTTTGACTATCCCTATACTCCAGAGACGGCGATAAACCTTGGGGCGGTTTTCCCTTCCTCAGGAATACCTGAAGATTGGATTGAAAACCTGTCTCGGATTATTGACTTCCATAACTTGAAGGAGGTCTTGCTTTTTACATCTTCATTGGTTCGACCTATGTTAGAAAAAATGTTACGTCACAATGATCATTTCTCTGGATTGAACCTCCATTTACGTGCTCCCCCAAATCGTTATTTAGGTGGAAATATTTTTATGGGGGATCTCCTGGTAGTTGAAGACTTTATTGAAGCCATATCTCAATTCATGGAAGAAGAGGAGATTCGACCCGATCTCGTATTGATCCCATCCTCCCCATTCCACATGAGTCGGTGGGGGAGGGATATCGTTGGAAGAGTCTATCTGGACATTGAGCGATACACCGGACTACCTGTTGCTTTAGTTCCTTGCAACCCCATTTTTGATTAAGGAGAATAGGAATCCGATTTCCTAATCGATGCAATGATGAAGAGAGGTTTAGAATGAATGTTGGAGATTGGATCAAGAAGAGAAGTATTATCTCACCAGAAAGTATAGCAATGATCTATGTGGATAGGGAGAGGGAGACCCAATTTACATATAGAACATTAAATGATCATGCCAACCGGGCCGCGAATTACCTGCTGGCAAAGGGTGTCGAAAAAGGTGATCGTGTTGCAGCTCTATTGTTTAACTGTAATGAGTTTCTTGAAGTCTATTTTGCATGTGCCAAATTAGGGGTTATTTTTGTTCCATTGAATTGGCGCTTGGCTCCACAGGAGTTGGAATATCAATTGTGTGATAGCGGAAGTCGTTTTTTAGTAGTCCATGATGCTTTCAAAGACAAGATTGACCCAATTCGTTTGAAGATCCCTGTTCAAGAAGAAAATTTTTGTGTCGTGGAAACTAGAGGGGTCCCTTGGGGATCACCCTATGAGGATATTCTGTCAAAGTTTTCGAGCACAGAACCTGAAACAAAGGAGGAGGTAGGTTGGGAAGATCCTCAAATGATCATGTATACGTCAGGGGCTACTGGGATACCAAAAGGGGTATTGATGTCTCATAGAAAAACTTTATTCAACACCCTCAACGCTGATATTTATTATGATTCTTTGAGACCCGAAGACAGGTTTTTCTCACCCCTTCCTCTATTTCACTCAGGGGGGCTTTTAATGATGGCAACCCCCATCCTTTATCGGGGAGGGACTTATATTACTACACGGACTTTTGATCCGGGACAATGCTTGAAATTGATTGAGAAATATCGGGTGACCATATTTGTAGCCATGGCCACAATGATGAATATGATACTTAATTCAGCGAAAGTGGAGGACTACAATTTAAGTTCTTTGCGTTATGTACTCTCCGGAGGAGAAAAAACTCCTCTTAGCTTATTTGAGAAGCTCAGTGAGAAAGGAATCTACTTTACACAGGCTTTTGGTCAAACTGAAAACTCTTCCATTCTTGTCCTGCCTTACAGAGACGCCTCCAGGAAGAGAGGTTCTGTCGGTTTGCCTGTATTTCATTGTGAAGTGAAATTGATAGACGAACATGGCAATGAGGTTTCGGGGGGGAGCGTGGGGGAAATCGTTGTAAAAGGACCTACAGTCATGATGGGGTATTGGAATAATCCAGAGGAGACAAGCAAGACAATCGTTAATGGTTGGCTTCATACGGGAGATTTGGGGAGGACTGACGAGGAGGGTTATTTCTACATTGTTGATCGGAAGAAAGATATGTATCGAAGCGGAGGCGAAAATGTCTATCCAGCTGAAATAGAGAAAATCCTTTACAATCACCCCAAGATCCTGGAGGCTGCTATCATAGGTGTTCTAGATGAAAAATGGGGGGAAGCTGGAAAGGCATTTATTGTTTTGAAATCAGGAGAAGCGATGACCAAGGAAGAGGTAATACAGTTCCTTGATGGGAAGGTAGCTAAGTATAAATTTCCAACGCATGTGGAGTTTGTAAAGAGCCTTCCTCATACGGAAAGTGGGAAGATCAAGAAGGCATCTCTCATGGAAGGGGAAAGGTCAAGCTGACATACCTCTATGGTAGAAAGCGTTGTCAAAAAGGTAAAAGTATAGAAAGCGATCCACTTTAAATACTGAAAGTTACACCTCTTTAGCAACTGTGAAGAAGAATTGGTAATAGGGAGGAAAACTTATGCCGTTGGATTTTTCTTTTACTGAAGAGCAGGAATTCTTCAGGCAGACAGTACGTGACGTGGTGAATCGCTTGATCATGCCTAGGGTAGCAGAATTGGATGAAAAAGAAGAATTTCCATGGAACCTCTGGAAGGAGTTCGCCAAACTTGGGTATTTAGGGCTGAGGCATGATGAAAAATATGGTGGGATGGGCACCGACACTATTACCCAGATGATATTCTACGAAGAGATGGCAAGAGGATCTTGTGGTTTCAATATGGCGGTGACATTACACGTCCTCATGGGAACCTACTTCATAGGTCGCTATGGGAATGAAGATACCAAACAGAGAATTCTCATCCCGGCGATCAAAGGTGAAAAGATCGGGACTATCTGCTTTACAGAAGACCAATCTGGCTCCGACCTTGCAGGAACAAGGACCTTAGCCACTAAAGTAAATGAAGGCTGGAGGATCAATGGAAGAAAACAGTGGATTACTAATGGACCCATTGCTGACTTTGCAACAGTGATGGCAACCGTTGATCCAAAGTTGGGTCTTAAAGGGCTGAATTTCTTCCTGGTTGAGAAGAAGACTGAACATAGAGATGGATTTGTCCCAGGCCAGAGACTTCGTAAATTAGGTGCCCGGTGTTCAATGACGGGCGAGTTGGTCTTTGACAACGTCTTCGTCCCCGATGAAAACTTTCTGGGAGAGGAGACTGGAAAAGGAGTTGAATATGTTGGAGGAATTCTTAATGAAGTCCGTGTATTAACAGCAGTGACGGCTTGTGCTATGGCAAAGCTTGCGATGGATGATGCCAGAGAGTACGCGAAGAATCGAATTGCCTTTGGGAAACCGATTAGTAACTACCAGTTAATAAGGGAGAAATTCGCTAAATTTTGGGCATGGTATGAGGCTTCCAGGACGTTTGCTTACAGATGTGCTTGGATGATTCAAAACAAGATCCCATGTACCAATGAGTGTGCTATGGTCAAATATCATGCAACGGAGATGTGCATGTATGCAGTTGAAGAGGCAATGAGGATTTACGGTGGGAATGCTTTCTGCACAGAGTATCCTGTACAACGATATTGGAGGGATGCCAAATTTTTGCTTTATGGCGGCGGAACCCATGAAATCCTGTGTGATTTTATAGGAAGGGCTTACTTAAAAGATTAGTTGAGTGAGTGTCGAAGGCACCATGGCCAAGAAAAGAACCAATTCTTATGAAAGACTTCTCAATGTGGCAATGAAGCTTTTCGTCAAGAGAGGCTACAAAGGTAGTTCAGTTGCTGAAATTACAAAAGACGCGGGACTAACCCCGGGTGCCCTCTATTGCCATTTCGAAACAAAGGAACATCTCGCCAAGGAGATCATTAAACTTTTTGAAGATAAATATCTCAACGGTATGATTGCGTATGTGGAGAAAGAAGGTGGTGGGCCTTCAAAGAAATTCGAAAGAATGATGCGATTTAACATCTGGTTCGCGGGAGAGCATTCAGACTTATGCCTTTTTATGACTACGATTTCCGCCGAGATGTGTGGATCGCGGAATCGATTAGAGCCTTATCTCAAATCGATCTATCAGAGGTGGAGTAAATTCATTACCGGAATTTTGAAGGAAGGTAAGCAGACAGGGGAGTTTAAGAAGGAGATCGACCCTCACATGATGGCTTTGGTGATCATTGGCGTACACGACGGTGTACTCCTTCAGAAGGAGATGAACCGAGAGACGATTGACCTACGTTCTTACACAAAGCAGTTCAGAAACCTTGTCATTTCGGGTGTGAAATCAGATAAGAGTAAAATAATTGGGCCTCGCTGAGAACAGGAACCTCCACCCCCAGTTGCAATTTTTTCCGCTTTTTGATGTCTAATATACAGAAAGGATTGGCTTAGATGGAGAGGGAAATGAATATCAAGGGTGTTGCAGTTGTCGGTGGGGGCATCATGGGTGCAGGGATAATCCATACTGTTTCAAATTTTGGTTTTGAAGTGCTCTTCAAGGAATTGAACGATGATCTCGTGAAGAGATGCCACGACGACGTGAACCGAATTTACGCTTCTGCTTTCAAGAAACGAAAAATGACAGAGGAACAAGTAAGAAAAGGGCTGAGTTTGATCCATGGAAGGATTGATTATAAGGGTTTTGAAGAGGTGGATTTAGTCATTGAAGCAGTTCCGGAGGATGTCAGTATTAAGAAGGCAGTCTTCCGAGAAATGGACCGCCTCTGCAAACCAGAAACAATATTCGCCAGTAACACCTCTGCCCTTCCCATCTCAGAATTAGCAAGTTTTACACAGAGGAAACCCAAGTTTATAGGAATGCATTGGTTTAATCCTCCTCATGTGATGAGGTTGATCGAAGTTGTTCCAGGTCTTGAGACGTCTGTGGAAACAGTTAAGATCATCATGGCTTTCTGTGAGAAACTTGAGAAAGTTCCCATTCTCCTGAAAGAATGTGCTGGGTTTTTAGTGGCCCGCTTGCTTGGAATGTATGTGAACGAAGCCTTTTGGATGTTGGGAGAAGGATATCAAGCTGCGGATATTGACCAATCCGGTGTGGAGATGGGGATGCCTATGGGACCCTTCACTTTAGGGGATATGGCCGGATGGGATGTTGTTCATCATGCCAATGTGACCCTTTATGAAGCTTACGGTACGCGTTTCAAGATCCCACCTCGTTTGCAAGAATTGATTTCTTCTGGAAAGTTTGGCGTGAAAACAGGGGCGGGAGTTTATGCATATAAGAAAGTGGAATCAGGACCTCCCCAGAAAACAGACGACATTTCTCCTTCCCTGAATAAACAAGAACGGGTAATCCTCTCAAACAGGCTACTTTGGACTATGATAAACGAAGGGATTCGCTGTCTTGACGAGGGCATCTCTAATGAAGTCAATATTGATAAGGCGTTACAACTTGGCGCTGGAATGCCGAAGGGACCACTACGTTGGGCAGACGAAGTTGGGTTAGATTGGATATTTATGGAATTAGATAATCAAAAAGAAACGTTTGGAGAAAGGTATTGGCCTTCCCCCCTTCTAAGAAGAAAAGTCAAGGCAGGACATTTTGGTAAAAGGGTAGGAAAGGGGTTCTTCAACTATGGTGCGTGAACCATAGAGATACTAGCGGTGATGTAGTGCATTGCAGGGGGCTTTTATGAATCGGAATGTGTTTATAGTGAGCGCTGTTCGATCAGCCATTGGTGACTTTGGAGGTATTTTCAGAACGTTAGCCCCCATTCACCTTGTTGCTCCGGTGATTAAAGCGTCGGTTGAACGTTCAGGTTTGCCAATGAATAAGATAGGTAAAGTTATTCTTGGAAATACACTTTCGCCACTTAATCCGAATATTGCGAGAGGTGCGGGCATTACTTGTGGAATCCCGCCAGAAACTCCATCTTTCACCATCCATTGCGCCTGTGCGAGTTCACTGCAAGCCCTTATCAGTGGTGTTTCGGCCTTAATGATGGGTGAAGCAGAGACAGCCTTGGTGGGTGGGGTGGAATCCATGAGCAATGCGCCTTATATTTTAACTTCCACCCGATGGGGGCAACGCCTCAAACATGCCCAGGCTGTTGATCAATTGTGGTGGGGCATGCAAGAAGATCCAATTTTGGGGGGAATGGGATTAGCTGCCGACTTTCTGGCTAAGGAATATCATATTTCTCGTAAAGAACAGGATGAACTTGCTGCCCTCTCTCATCAAAGGGCGCTTATAGCACAATCTAAAGGTTATTTCTCCAATCAGATCGTACCTATTGAGGTAAAAGAAGGCTCGAAGTCTAAGACGGCGAGCGCGGATGAACATCCGAGAGCCGATGCAACTCTGGACAAGCTAGGCAAGTTACTTCCTGCTTTTTCGCCTGAAGGGACTGTCACCGCAGGCAATTCCAGTAGCATTAATGACGGAGCTGCAGCGATTGTGTTGGCCACTGACGAGGCTTGCAAGGAATACGGGCTAAAGCCATTGGCCAAGGTTGGACCGTGGTCCATAAAGGCGGTGGACCCAAAGATGACGGGGGTAGCGCCGATACCAGCAATCCAGGAAGTGTTGAAATTGGCTAATTTAGCCTTATCAGACATTGGTCTGATGGAGATAAATGAGGCGTTTGCTTCTTATTATCTTGCGTGCGAAAAAGAATTGAAGCTGGATAGATCACGGGTTAACGTGAACGGAAGCGGCATTTCACTTGGCCACCCCGTTGGAGCTACCGGAAGTCGTTTGGTTGTTACTTTAATTCATGAAATGATACGGCGAAATGTGAACCTAGGTATACCAACCCTCTGTGCCGGCGGTGGAATGGGATATGCCCTTCTTTTGAGCAGGGACTTTTGACAGAGAAAATCAAAAAATAAATTTTGCCTTGCCGATGTAAGGGAAAAGGATGAAGCTGGAAAAAGACCTTTATGCCTACCTGTGGCAAAATCAGTATGAGAACAACTGTAACACTTACCTGATGAAAGGAGAGAAGACTGTTCTCATCGACCCAGGTCATTCGCGTCATGTTCCCAATCTCCTTCAGCAAATGGAAGGAGATGGGATTTCTCCCGAAGAGATTGATCTGATCTTCCTTACCCATTGCCATCCAGACCATTTTGAAGGCCTTGAGACATTCCTTGACAAACCGGTCAAGATAACGATGAGTCGGGAGGAAGAGCGTTACCTGCTGGAGAGTGGTAGACTTCTTTTTCAGATGATGAAACAGCCTTTGCCGAAATTTCGAATCGACTTTTACCTGAGAGAAGGAGAACTCCATTTGGGGAAAGAGATTTTCAACATCTACTCAACCCCAGGCCATTCCCCTGGTTCCCTTTCGATCTACTGGCCGGAGAGAAAGGTTCTTTTCACCGGTGATGTTATTTTTTATGGCGGAATCGGAAGGACAGACTTTCTTGAAGGCAATTCCAAGCTACTCATGGAAAGTATTGAGAGGCTGTCCCGTTTAGATACGGAAATCTTGCTGCCTGGCCACGGGGAGATGGTCATGGGGAGGGATTTGGTTCTTCAGAATTTTGAATTCATACGACAGAATTTTTATGCTTATCTATAAGACCTTTAACTGCTCTTTGATCTCTTTTAATCTTTCTCCATAGAAGTGATCCAATTTGCCTAACTCCTTTTCCCAGAGCTGACTCACTTCGATATTGGGTTCCACCGCACTCCCGTAGATTCCTTCCTTTCTCAATGCCTCGATCGATTGGACCTTAACCTCCTGTTTGACCTTCTCCTTTTCTGTTCGATATTGCGAAAGGAGATGGCGAAGTTTCTGTGTCACTTCATTGATTCCTCGATTCTTGAACGATTCAATCCCCTTGATGAATCTCTCCTCTTCGTCGGCTAAAGAGAGTGCATCAATCCATTGGGTAAGGAGGAACCCCTTCACGATGCTCCCTGTCTTCTCCTCCATTCTTTCGATCTCCTTTAGAATTTCATTAAATGGAATGTGACCCTCCATATATCGGTGAAAGAGACCCGCCGCCTTCTGCATGATCTCTTTTCGCTTGATCTCTTCCCTCTCTTCCTCGGAGATCGCGATCTTCTTAGTTCTCTCCATCGCCAATTCTAAGGTTGACTTGATCTCTGCCATCCATCAATCTCCTTTAATGAATTCAGGAATTAAGGAATTTGGGAATAGCGAATCAAATAATCCCTAAACCCCTCAATTCCTAAATTATAAATTTTAGCTAAAAAAGAAACCCCAGGCAAAACCTGGGGTCTCTTCCTTCTTCAGCCTAACGAGTTTCTATTTCAGCCCAGAACGGTAACGTTTGTTGCCTGTGGACCTTTGGGGCCCTGGGAAATCTCGAACTCTACCTCATCGCCCTCGTAAAGGACCTTAAAACCATCCTTCTTAATGGCAGAGAAGTGTACGAAGACATCACTTCCATCCTCTCTGGAAATGAATCCATAGCCCTTCTTCTCGTTAAACCATTTCACACGACCTTTGGCCACTACAACTCACCTCCTCTCCTGATTGAACTTAAGTAAGTTGTAATAGCCTTTGGTCCTAACTAAAAAAGGCCACATCAGTCTGAAATTGCACTTCTGTGGCCTCTTTTGATCCAAACAACTACTCCTTACAACTTACAATGAAGAAATTATGGTTAATTCTTTTTTAAAAGTCAAGCATTTTTTTCAACCGTACCCGCATTGCCATTTATGAGAGCCAGAACAGCTTTTTGCTTCATAGCGGGAGAGAATTCAGGCGAGATCTATTTTCAGAATGACGGAAAGGAAGCGGTTCGTTTTTACCCCGTTAGAAAGCCCCGGCATTTATGCCGGGGAGCTATAAATAGAGAGTATCAGCTCCTTGTAAAGGTGGGGTCAAAGCCCCATCTTTCTAACGGGGTTTACTTAGACCGATCCAAAGATCATTGGAGAGTATTCAGGGTCTCACAGGCTCACCATGTTTCTAGAGATAGAACTCTTGGCCTATTTTTAAATGACTTGGGAGTTATTCCTAAACTCGCGTAAGGATGCACGATGCTATTCTTATTCAGAAGATCGGGGTGAGAAAAGAAGATCAAAGAGGAAGATTGAGTTGATGAGGGCAAGATTAGAACAATTCCATGAGAAACTTTTGGAAAAAACGGAGGTTTCATGAAATTATAACTAATTAAAATAATAATAGATTTATAGGACAATGGCATGGATTTTTTTATTGACAAAATAAACATATTATATTATATTGTATTTGAAATTATTTCAAAGGGGATATTTTTGGCGCAGAAGAAGGTCGCACGCACAATTTATATTAAAGATGAACAAGTAGAGGCTTTAAAGAGATTGTCCGAAAAGACTAAAGTCCCCCAATCCGTCTATGTCAGGGAGGCTTTGGATATGCTATTGGAGAAGTATTCTGAACAGTTGAAATTTGATTTCAAAGATTATTCCAAAGGATAATCTCTTTTAGAGCACCTCAGGGGTGGAGTAGGAAGGTAACGTGGCAGATCGTTTTCGATTGATTTACTTAAAATCGACAGGATTAGAAAGATCAGACTTTGATGAGTCTTTCTCAACCCATGATCACGAAAAAATGACGGGTCCCCCCTCTCCTCCTCCAGGTTACAATAGTCCAGGGGCCTTCTCATCCGAAGCCATTTTAAAACAAGCGAAAGCTGATCTGAAACATCCCGACCCAAAGGTAAAAATTTTTGCGATAAGATATTATTTAGAAAAATCTTATCCCTCCATCCCCATCTCTCTTCTTCAGGAGATTTTATCTGATCGAGACCCAGAGGTTAGAGCTCAGGTGCTCCGATCTCTTATTAAATTTAGAAGTCCAATCGTCTCCCCTTTGTTAAAAAAATATCTAAAGGATAATGATCCAAGGGTAAGGATCACAGCCCTTCGGGGGATGTTCCAATATCAGGAAAAAATCGATTTGAACCTCCTTCTGCAATTCTTGAGCGATGAATCCCCCTGGGTGAGGCGGAAAGTGGCTACCCTATTGGGATGGACTCGTATCGAGGGCATCTTTCCGATATTGATGGAGCTGTCAAAAGATCAGGACTCGAAGGTAAGAAAAGCGGCCCTCTTTTCTTTGGCCACTCTCTATCCTGACGAGAGTGAGAATCGCTTGATGGAGGTGATGGTTGATTCAGACCCGGATCTTCGAAAATGGGCGAAAATGACTTTGGAGAAAATAGTGGCTAGACCGTTGAAAAAGAAAGTGGCTTTTCTTTCGAACCGAGGTTGAGGACGGAAAAAGTATCCATGGTGACTCAATCGTTACCCCTTATTCAAAAGGCTCAGATCTTAGGAGACGCGGTCTACTCGCCGATGGCTTTTACCAAGATTCTCGGGATTTCGAAACACGAACTCCTTGAGAAAGAGGCGAAAGGAATCCTTCCTCCTGCAAAGAGGGATTCCAATCAGGAACGTTATTATAAGCCAGAGGATATCAGCAAATATCGGGCCTATTTAGGACTTCCTTTCCCCATCCAATCCATCCGAAAGCAACTCTTCCTCAACTTTAAAGGGGGGACAGGGAAGAGCACCATTTCTGCCTCTTATGGGTTTCGTCTGGCCCAGACGGGGGTCCGGACACTCCTCATCGACTTGGATCCCCAAGGCCATCTGACACAATGCCTGGGCCTCAACAATCAACAATATCCCAAGACCCTCTTCAATGCCCTGATCGAAAAGGAGGACATCGAAAAGGTCATTATTAAAACGGATCTTCCCACATTGGATATCATCCCCTCCAATCTAAACCTCTCCCCGGTGGAACTCTCTCTCTTTTCGATGAATTCGAGGGAGTTTCGATTGAGGAGGTTGCTCAGTTCTATTGAAAAAAACTATGAACTCATCGTGATGGATGCCTCTCCCAGCATCGGGCTGTTGAATCTCAATGCGATCCTTGCATCGAACGATCTCATTATCCCTGTCCTGGCGGATTTTCTTTCCTATCATGGCCTCAAGATCTTATTCGAAACCCTCTCCACGATCGAAGAAGATTTTTCTTTCGTCTTTGAGAATATCTTCATCTTCCTGAACCGTTATAATGAATCCCATCGCATCTGCAAACGTTCGAAGAAGGCACTGGAAACTCATTACGATAAATACCTCCTCGAGACCGTGATCCGCCAGGATACGAAGATTGCAGAGGCAACCAGCCAGGGGACCCCGATCTTTCTCTTCGCCCAATCATCGAAGGGGGCGGCGGATATCCAGAGTCTGATCGATGAAATCTTTGGGTTGAAAGAAGCGAATCATAGTGGATGAGTTTATTAACAACGGGGCACAAAAATTTCCTGACACAATGAACAAAGAGCCGAAGGAACGGATCAAATAATCTCCTCCACTCCCTTTCCCAGAGGCGGGAAGGGGGAGGGAAGGATGGGCCGAATGGCTGAGGAGGAAACAGGATGAAATCAAGAAGTCAGGTGATCACGGCCGATGGATTCGATAAGAGTGTCGCCGAAAAGATGCCGAAGATCAGAAAGCTGGAAGAACCCCTTCCTTCACCTCTGGAAGAGGAACCCCAGCCACTGGAAGAAGATCATCACGAACCCATATCGGAAAGGAAATCTCCGGAGAAGCAAACAGAAAGGAAGGTCATCTTCGAATCTCCCAAGAAAGGAGTAGAGACCGAACAGAGCCTGGATGTGTTGAAATTGATCGAAGACCTCCATGTTCAACTTCTCGCCTCAGCCCAGACCCAGAGGGCCCTGGAGACGGATCTGGTTTCCTACCAGAAGACCATTCATCAATTGGCCCAAGACAATCAAGAATTACGCCGCCAACTGGAAGCCCTAACCAAAGAACTTCAGAAGCTCAAGGAGATCCAGACCGAATCGATCTACCTTTCAGAGGAGAATACCGATGCCTTGGAGAGGATAAAGGAGTTTCAACAGGAGTTGAGGGTTATGAGCGAAACCCTGACCAGAACGGTAAGGGAGAGGGACGAGGCCTTGGGCCGAATTCAGGAACTCGAATCCAAAATAGAACAGAATGAGCTCAGTCAAATCAAGGGGAGATTGAAGGAGAGGGAGGCCTCCCATTTTTCCGAGGAGAACCGGGAGCTTCGATCCAAACTGGAGGAGACCTTGGCTCAAAATATGGATCTGGAGAGAAAGTACGAGGCCGTGAGGAAATCCTTCAATGAGGTCAGGGAGTCTCTCATCCTCTTGAGAGATTCCTGCAAGACAAATTATTACAACCTATCCGAAATTCCTGAATAACAAATTTTTATTATTGACACAGCCCCGTGAATGCGCTATGGTTAGCTAAATTTAGATTAAACCTTCCTTTCATCCCCCCGTGCCATTATCAAAACTGGATGGATAGGTAGAAGGAGAAACAGCACTTGAAGATCCGATTGATCGATCCGGCGTATGAGCATCCTTATATCAGCCATTCCCAAAAGGTGATTAAGACCATCTGGTTTGCCCGCCTCACCCTCACCACGGTTGCTGCCCTTACACCTCCGGATATCGATGTGAAGATCACGGATGAGAATGTGGAGCCGATTGACTTCGAAGAGGATGTTGATTTAGTGGGGATCACCGGAATGGTGATGCATGCCTCGAGGGTCTATCAAATTGCTCAGAGGTTTCGACAGAGAGGCATTCCGGTTGTGATGGGTGGGCCTCATGCTTCGAGCCTTCCTCTCGAAGCCAAGGAATATGTGGATGCGGTGGTGATCGGTGAGGCAGAGAATGTTTGGGCAGGATTGATCGAGGATCTCAAGAGAGGGCTTCTGAAACCTTTCTACAAGGCGGATGCTTACTGCTCCATGAAAGGCATACCTCCTCCAAGGCTCGATCTCCTTCGAAAAGATGCCTACATGACGGTCAACTGTGTCCAGACGACCCGTGGCTGCCCTCACCAATGCGATTTTTGTCATGTCACCCATTTTTTTGGAAAGACCTATCGCTGTCGACCGGTGGAGGAAGTGATTGAGGAGGTAAAGCGTTTAGAAGGAGAGTTTGTTGTCTTTGTCGATGATAATATTACTGGGAACCGTCATTATGCCAAAGAACTCTTTACCCGATTAAAACCTCTCAAAAAGAAATGGGCCAGCCAGGCCAGTATGACCCTGACTCGGGACCCCGAACTTCTCAAGCTCGCTGCGGAGAGTGGATGCGTCTCTTTGTTCATCGGGGTGGAATCCCTCTCTTCGGAAAACTTGAAGGATGTGAATAAGGCCTTTAATCAAGCCCACCGATTTGAAGAAGCCATGAAGGCCCTTCATGACCATGACATTATGATCCTATCAGGCTTCATTTTCGGATTGGATCATGATGATGAAGGGGTCTTTGAAAGGACACTTCGCTTCTGCGAACGGAACCAGATTGAACTGCCCAGCTTTTTCGTCCTCACTCCCTTGCCTGGTACACCTTTATTTCAAAGGATGGAATCAGAGGGCAGGCTCCTGCATAAGGATTGGGCTCAATATAATGGAGCCACAGTCGTTTTCAAGCCGAGGTTGATGACTGAAGAGACACTTCAGCGTGGATTTAATTGGGCATGCAAAGAGGCCTATTCCTGGGGTTCCATCTTTAAGAGGGTTTTTCATCCCCAACAACGATTTTTCACCCGAGTCCTTTCGAATATTGCCTATCGAAGCATTGCCCAGAAGACACCACAGGGTTATCTCCCAAGCCTTTCCAGGATCTTACAGAAGATGAATGATACCATCCCTCTCCAGAATACTCGGGACCTGATTCAACGGGTGGGGGTGAAGATTGCAGAGAAAAAGGTTTTGATTGGCCAAAAAGCAGCCGACACTCTCAAACTCTATTCCGTGTATAATGAGCGCCTTAAAACCCTTTTTATCAGACTGGAAGGATCGATCGATCGGGAGGGTGCGAAGGAATTGGTCAAGAGGCTCAAAGGGGCTTTGGACGCTGAGATTCAAAAGGTCATCGTTGACTTTAAGGATGTGGGTGCTTTTTCTTCAGAGGCGATCGCTCTGCTCTCGAGGCAAGGTCTTCTCCAGACGGAAGAAGGAAAACTCTGGGTGGCGGTGAATGCACCGGGTATGAATCGGTAGGTTCCTACTTGCGGCAGGCGCTCGGCAAGGGAAGCGATTATCCCTGCCTTGAAAATCGACGAGCGGCCTTCTGCCTTCTCCTCCTCGCTTCCCGTTGTTTTCTTTTCTTCTTCACTGAAGGTTTCTCATAGGATCTTCTATTCTTCAGTTCCTTCAGGATGCCATCCCTGATGAGTTGGCGCTTCAGGAGTTTGATCGCATTCTCGATCTGGTTGTTTTGAACTTTAATCTCCAATGGTCTCTCCTCTGATTCAGATCTGCGTATCCCCATTCGTTCCGCCCCTGAATTCGCCCTCTCTTCTCTTCTGCGGTCTGACTTCGGCAACGGTTAGGGTACGATCCGTCAGGGTCTTACCGTGGAGTAGCGAGATCGCCTTCTCCATCCCTCCTCCATAAATTTAAACCCCCATGACTTTCTAAAGAGCCTCTGGGGGTTCCCAAAAACTTTTTATAAAGTTCAATACTTATATTTATGGACTAAAATTCATCATCTGTCAAGTTAAATTCTGGCTCGTAGCTCGTAGGGTAACCGGTTATCGTTTTTTATTCATTTATCCGAGCCTTTCTGATCCCCCACTGGATCCACCATAAGAGATTTTAACCCCCAATGTAATAAAAGTTTGACATTTAAATTAGGGTCGTATATATATAACATGGACTTTGTGAAAAATTTATCAGAAAGGAGGGGGGATCGTGCATAAGATATTATATAAAAGAGAGATGGCCGAGAAAACGGTGTGCCACTTTACGGTAGAGGCGTCTCGAATTGCCCGAAAGGCAAAGCCAGGACAATTCGTCGTGTTAAGGGCCAATGAAACAGGGGAGAGAATCCCACTGACCATGGGAGGAACAGACCCCTCTGCAGGAACGATCGACCTGATCTTTCAAGTAGTTGGAAAATCGACTGCTCTCTTAAGAACTCTCAATGTTGGTGATACCATCGCCGATATCATCGGACCATTGGGAAAACCTACCCATGTTGAAAAACTGGGGACAGTGATCTGTGTTGGGGGTGGAACAGGCGTTGCCGTGATGTACCCGATCACCAAGGCATACAAGGAGGCAGGGAACCATGTGATCGCCATCATTGGCTCTCGAACGAAAGATCTTCTGATCTTGGAAGACGAGATGAAGGCAGCGAGTCATGATCTGAGGGTGACGACAGATGATGGAAGTTATGGTCATCATGGGTTCGTCACGGATGTGCTCCGCCAAATTCTGGATCAGCAGAAGGATGTGAAATTGATCGTGGGGATTGGTCCTGTACCCATGATGAAGTTTTTATGCAAAATGACGAAGGAATATGGGGTCAAGACCATGGTCAGTTTGAATCCCATCATGGTGGATGCTACAGGAATGTGCGGGGCCTGCCGGGTCACAGTGGGAGGTAAGACCCGATTCTGTTGTGTGGATGGCCCGGAATTCGATGGCCATGAAGTGGACTATGATGAACTGGTAAAACGGCAAAGGGCCTATCTCACAGAGGAAAAAGTTTCCATGGATCAATTTAAAGCATTAGGAATATAGAAAGGGGATGGAGATGGCAGAGAAAGAAGAGAAAGAGAAAAAACCAAAAGTCCCAAGGCAGAAGATGCCTGAGCAGGAACCCAAAGTAAGGGCGAAGAATTTCAACGAGGTTCCCTTCGGATATACGCCTGAATTGGCACAGTTGGAGTCGAGTCGATGTCTTCAGTGTAAGAAACCGAAATGCATTGAGGGATGCCCGGTGGAAATTGAAATCCCCGCATTTATCAAACTCATTAATGAGGGGGATTTTATTGGGGCGGCTCGAAAACTGAAGGAACGCAACAGTCTCCCTGCCGTTTGTGGACGCGTTTGTCCGCAAGAGGACCAATGCGAAAAGGTCTGCATCGTTGGGAAGAAGGACCAACCCGTGGCCATCGGAAGATTGGAACGATTTGTTGCAGATTGGGAGAGGCAGAAAGGAGAGGTTTTCATTCCTGAGAAGGCTCCTTCCACCGGTAAGAAAGTGGCTGTGGTGGGATCGGGGCCAGCGGGTTTAACCTTGGCTGGGGATCTTATCCTCAAAGGACATGAGGTCACTATTTTTGAAGCCCTCCATAAGACGGGTGGTGTCCTGATTTACGGTATTCCCGAATTTCGTCTTCCCAAGGATATTGTCCAAGCCGAGGTCAATTATTTGGAAAAATTGGGCGTAAAGGTAGAGGTCGATTGTGTGATCGGAAGGGTCGAAACCGTGGATGAACTTCTTCAGGAATATGATGCTGTATTCCTCGGCTTGGGGGCAGGGCTTCCTCAGTTTATGAATGTCCCCGGTGAAAACTTCTGTGGTATCTATTCGGCCAACGAATATTTGACGCGATCGAATCTGATGAAGGCTTATCTCTTTCCAAAGTATGATACTCCCATCGCCCGGGGAAAGAATGTCGCCGTTTTTGGAGCGGGAAATGTGGCGATGGATTCGGCCAGGACAGCCCTGCGATTAGGAGCAGATACGGTTCGGATCGTCTATCGTCGATCAAGGGAGGAGATGCCAGCCCGTATCGAAGAAGTTCACCATGCAGAGGATGAAGGAGTCCAATTCTATCTTCTCACTGCTCCGACGCGATTCTTTGGAGACGACAACGGTTGGGTGACAGGGTTTGAGTGCCTAAAGATGGAATTAGGTGAACCGGATGAGTCAGGAAGACGGAGGCCTGTTCCTATCAAGGGCTCGGAGTTTAAATTGGAATGTGATATGGCAGTGGTGGCCATCGGTGCAGGGGCCAATCCACTTCTTCCCACCAGCACACCAGGTCTGGAACTGAATAAGAGGGGTTATATCGTCGCCGATTTGGAGACTGGAAAGACACCCAAACCAGGGGTCTGGGCAGGGGGAGATATCGTGACCGGATCCGCGACTGTCATCCTGGCCATGGGTGCAGGAAGAAAAGCTGCCAATTCAATTCATGATTATTTGATGAATAAGTAAACCCCGTTAGAAATTCCAGCGGGGCATTATTTCTAACGGGGTAAATCATCCCTCCCGCCCCACTTTATTAAAGGGAGGATTAAATCGAAAGGGCAGAATCAGATGGTTCTGCCCTTTTTATTACATAAATTGTTAGAGACACCTTTGAAGAAGAGATCATCGGCGATTTGTAACACTTTAGCTGTTTGAAATCGAATGCGATTGGTTCCCCGGTCAGGGATGCTTCCAAAGTTTTAGAATGCGGTCTTTTATGTTTTATCGTTTCGAAACGGAGAAGACGAACAAGACCTTGCAATCGTATTGGAACCATGGGAATGATCGAGTAAAAGGTTTCCGCTCTAAAACTTTTCCAACACCCCTGACCGGTGTTTCATGGGGGCGATTTTTCAAAGCGCTAAAGTGTTACGGCGATTTGAGTTCGGTCTGGGAAAGATTCTTTTGCGAAATTAAAGTGGGCGTATTATCCTTCAGGGTGAAACAACAGAGTATAAGGAGCAGTTTGCCCCTAAACCAAACGGGCTTCGTTACCCTAACCGATAGACCATTTTCATCGTTTGTGGGTGACGTTCCCGTCATGAAATAGGCAGCGTATGGGCAGTTTAAATGTCTGTGTAGTTGGGGTGGGTGGTGTTGGAGGCTATTTTGGAGGGAAATTAGCCCATACCTTCTCTCCAAATCCTGATTCTCCCGTCAATATCTTTTTTGTAGCCCGTGGAAAGCATCTTGAGGCAATTAAAAAAAATGGACTTGTCCTTAAATCTCCTGAATTCGGAAGCATGATTTGTAGACCAACGCTTGCTACGGAGAGAATAAACGCCCTTCCCCAAATTGACATCTTTTTGATCTGCGTTAAAGGATATGATCTCATGGACGTTGCAACTTCGATGAGAAATCAAGTAAAAGAAAAGACAGTTATTTTACCCCCTTTGAATGGTGCAGATATCCAGGAAAGACTTCGTAATCAAATTGAGACCGGAATCATTCTTCCCGCCTGTGTTTACTTCTCTGCTCATATCGAAGAACCAGGGGTCGTGGTTCATGTTGGAAAGCCAGGGAAAATTGTCTTTGGGAGAGACCCAGATCATCCCGATTACATTCCCTATGAAATATTCAAGATCTTCGAAAAGTCTTCGATTGATTATGAGTGGAAAGATGACGCAAATCCAGCGATCTGGGAGAAGTATATTTTCATAGCCAGTTTCAGCCTAATCTCGGCTCGCTATCATCGAACCCTTGGAGAAATATTGGAGGATACTTCGCTAAAAGAAGAGGTCATTGGTATTATGAATGAAATTTACTCCATTGCTTTGAAGAGAAATATTAGATTGCCCGATGGAATCGTAGATCTTTCTCTCAAAAAGGCAATGATGTTTCCTCCCGACACACAAACCTCGTTGCAGAGAGATATCCACCAGAAGAAAGGTAGAAGTGAATTGGAACTTTTCGGTGGCACGATTATCGATCTCGGAAAAAAATTTGGCATCCCCACCCCAATCACAAAAAGAGTATATCGCGAATTAGAAGGAGTTTAATCCCTTATATATCCGTACATCTCAGAAGCCTTTCTCGCCGTCATATGGGTGATCGCAGGCCCTGACCCCAACTACGTTTCCTTCCCCTTGTTCAAGAACCAAATATTTTTAAAAAAGCCTTGACAAACTTTCTCTGATGGTTTAGATTATTCAGTATAGGCTGATAAGTAAGAATAATTTAATTGTACTGAAAATTATTTAGGAGGTGAGAAAATGGTCAAAAAGACTGATAAACCCTCTTGTTCCGGACCCACCTGCGGGAAAATGAGTTGTTGTAAGGTTGAAGCACTGATCAGCGTAGATGAGCGCGGGCAGATGGTGCTCCCCAAAGAGATAAGAGATAAAGCCGATATCCACACAGGCGATAAGTTAGCTCTTGTCAGTTGGGAAAAGGATGGGAAAGCCTGTTGTTTTACCTTAATAAAGGCTGATGAATTCGGAGACATGGTGAAAGGGTTACTGGGTCCTATGATGAAGGAAGTCATGGCAAGCGATGCTGCCAAATAATAAGATGGAGGTAATCGAAAATGGATAAGGAAGAAATTAAAAAAGTCGTAAGAGAGGGCTATGGTAAAATTGCGAAACAAGACAGCTCGTGTTGTACTCCAGCGAAATCGTGCTGTGGGAGCACTGATTTAGCACAGGACATGAGTAAAAAGATAGGATACACCGAAGAGGAATTGAAAGCCGTTCCGGAGGGGGCAAATTTGGGTCTGGGATGCGGCAATCCAATCGCTCTTGCGTCATTAAAGCAAGGAGAGGTGGTTCTTGATCTGGGTTCAGGCGCGGGTTTCGATTGTTTCCTCGCTGCCAACCAGGTGGGCAAAACGGGGAAAGTCATCGGGGTAGATATGACCGCGGAAATGGTCGAGAAAGCGACAGAGAACGCCCGGAAGGGCAATTTTGACAATGTGGACTTCAGGCTGGGAGAGATCGAGAACTTACCAGTGGGCGACAATCAGGTCGATATCATTATCTCCAATTGTGTCATCAATCTTTCTCCCAATAAAAAAAGAGTCTTCCAGGAAGCCTTCCGCGCACTCAGGCCAGGTGGACGGTTGATGGTCTCTGATATTGTACTACTGAAAGAGCTTCCTGTGGAGATCAGAAATTCCGTGGTCGCCTACGTTGGGTGTATAGCTGGGGCCACTACCAAAAAGGAGTACCTGAAAGCGATCCAGGCAGCGGGATTTGAGGAGACCAAAGTCCTGGGCGAGGCCACTTTTCCTACGGAGTTCTTGGCCAATGACCCGACAGCCAAAGAGGTTGCAAAGAATTTGAAGCTTTCTCCAGAAAAAGCCAAGGATTTGGCGAGCTCGGTGGTCAGCATGAAGGTCTCAGCGGTTAAGCCAGGGATTGGCTAAAGGGGAAAAAGAGGTCAGAGATCAATGATGGTTTGGCAGCTTTTGGTGGAATTCAACTTTTCCATCGTCCTCCGTTGGGTGGACGGCTGAGTTCAAGAATCGTTGCACGCCAGTGCTGGGTCCATAGTTAAAGTTTTGAAGATGAAATAATTTCATGAAGACGAACCGCTGTGGATGGCCATTTTGACTGTTTTCATGCTGGTAGAGAAGGCGTATCCTCGGAGTCAATGGGTGAGTCGAACCACTGGCCTGATCCTTGTCGCCTGGGGTCTATGGGCCGCTGCAGGAGTCGGTCGTTAATTTAATGTGAAAAGTAAGGTGATTGAGCAAAACTGTTCTTGGTATTGATACTTCATATAACGACGGATAACTTCTGGGGTAACTTTGTCGCCAACAGACCTGACAGAATATCCGTCATTCCAAAACCTTAGCTGAAATGAGGTCCTCCCGAAGTCTCCTTTTCTCATCAGGCGTGAGGGATAGCAGAGGGGCTCTTGGAAGGCCACCATAGTATCCCGTTAAATCCATCGCTGCTTTAACCCCTGCGACGCCAAATTTACCTGAAACCTTTTGATTTAATGCCATCAATTTATATTGCTCTGCTTTTGCCTCCTCCAATTTGCCGGCATTCCAGAGATCATATACTTTGCAACACACCTCCGGAGCAAAATTGGCAATGGAGAGAACTCCTCCCACCCCGCCCATGACCAAGGCCTCCAAGAAAAAAGAGGCTGACCCGGCTAACAGGTTAAAATCAGGACCTGCGGCCAGAATATAAGAAGCAAAATTTCCTTTGGAGGTGTCTTTCATGCCAACGATATTTGGATGTTTCGATATCTCACCGATTAAACCGGTACTGAAGGTCACCACCGCAACCTCTGGATTGTTATAGAGGAGCACTGGAATAGGGGATACATCTGAAATGAGACGAAAATGTCTTAAGAGAATCTGATCTGTCATCTTCTTTGAAAAGAAGGAGGGAGCGATGAGACTGGCAAAATGAACCCCTATGGCAGCGGCCTCTTTTGTATCCACAATTGACTGTTTGGTTGATTCACGACCTGTGCCCGCCATAATCACTTTATCTTTTGCGGACACCCTCATGACCGTTTCCAATACCTTCCGACGTTCTGCCTCAGATATACTTTTAAATTCCCCATTCGTTCCAAGAACCAGATAACCTCTTAACCTGGAGGAGTTTAACTTTTTTATATTTTCTTCCAGCCCCTGGTAAGAAATCTCACCCTCCTCATCAAAGGGGGTCACGATCGGTGCAAATACACCTTTAAATTTTTCTCTGTACATCTCTACCTCTTTGCTCTTTTTAGTAGGGTTGTCTGACCATCTGCAACCACTTTAAAAAATGTTTCCTCCGGGTGTCAATAAAAAAACAAAATGTTTCAGGACCAGAAGGCAGGACGGACAGGGCATGTTCCAGCCAACAACGTGACTGCCCTAAATGGTGAAAAGGTGTGAAAAAATCCAAAGACTCACAGAGCGGACAGGGGGATGTCGGAAAAACTGTAGAGCGGCTACCTCTTTCAGGCTTAATGATAGGGATTGAAAACCATGTAAGATTGATAAGTTAAACTGACTCATGACCCATACATTTTCAAAGTCCGCATTCTACAGTTTTGGAGATATCCCTCTGGTCGGTCCACTGCCCCTAATTTTTTCACAGCTTCTGAGTTTCGAGTCCTTTCGGTCTCAACGTTGATACCCGAATCGTTCTTCAAAGATCGGCGCGATCAAATTATCCACGGGCACGTAATCATCGGTGAGGATCATGGAGGTGCGTTCCTTCAGATATTGCTGCAACCGCTCTTGAGGCATGACATGGGAGTTCATTTCTTTCCCCTCTTTTCCTTCCACCGCCCTCACGAAATCGTCCATATCTAACCTCTGAGGGCTTGCCACCACAACGTTCGTGCTGATCCCGATGTGCTCGTAGTCCGAACTGAGGGTAAGGAGATGGACATTCCCCTTGCCAAACACCTCCTCCAAGGTTCGGATATAGGAAGGCATGAAGGCCCCTTTTTTAAAACTATCGATCACATTGGCCAGAAGCAATCCATCTGGCTTAAGAAGCCTCTTCAATTGCATGGCAAATTCTTTTGTAGTCAGGTGGTATGGAATCGATAAGTCATTGAAGGCATCTCCAATTATAAAATCGTAACTCCCTTGCTCCTTGCAATTCATCACAAACCAGCGGCCATCTTCATTAAAAGAACGAATTCTTGAATCTTTTGAAACCCCAAGATAATCTTGGACCACCCGGGTGATCTCCGGATCAATCTCCACCACATCGATCTTTGCCTTCGGATATTTTGCCTCGATAAAACGAGGAAAGGTATATCCCCCTCCGCCCAGGAAGAGGGCTTTAATGGATTTTCTTTTTCTTGCCTGCCACCTCACCACCTCTTCATAAATCCGGATATATTCATATTCCAGATAGAGTGGATCATTTAAGTCCGTATACGAGTGAACCAGATGGTCGAGGACCAGGGATTCCAAAGGAGCCCCTCCACTCCGGGTGGTATTCCTCTTCAATTTGATCGTATAATAATCGCTCTCTTTAAAAAAATAGGTCTCTTCATCCAAAGGCGACCTGAAGGCATATCCATAGGCTGTCTTCAAAGATTGGATGGGAGAGAAGGAAATGGATATTTCGCCTGGATAGATCGCAGCATATGCGTACAATGCTACCAATGGCAGAATAAGAAGGATGAGGGAGAGGACGATAAAAAAGAGGGCAAGACCCTTTTTTCTGCCAAAGAAACCTCCGAAGACCAGAGCGGAAAGGATGAGGATGATTCCCATGGTGAGGAGGATGTGACGGGTCCCCATCCATGAGATGAGGAAGAATCCGGTGGCAAATGTCCCGAGAATGGAGCCAAGGGTAGAAAAGGCATAGATCTTCCCAACGACATTACCTGTCCTTGCTAGATTGTTGAGGGTCAGCTTGACCACGACGGGTGAGATCATTCCGAGGAGACAGGATGGGACGAAAAAGATGATGGTTGTAATCAGAAGGATTCGGATCATCAAACTGGTCTGAAATTGTGCTCCTCCGATCAGATTGGTCAAGGAGGAAATGGAGAATGCCCCCAAGCCAGAGAGGAAGAGGAGCCAGCCGAGTGTTGAAGACCGAGGATATCGATCAGCAATCAGTCCACCCAGATAGGCTCCGATGCTGATTCCGGCAAGCACCACACCAATAATGCTTGTCCAGGTATAAAGGGAAACCCCAACATAAGGTGCCATGATCCTTCCCGCCACCAGTTCAATGACCAGCGTGCAAAAACTGGCGATAAAAACGACGATGTTGGCCTTAATCACCTCTCGATGCATAGTAAGACCTCTCTTTGGAATATTAAAAAGGGGCAGAATGCCCCCTTGTCTCTTTCTTCTCCTTTATGGATTACCCTTTGACATGGACGGCGAACATTCTATAAATTATCGAAAAGAAATTCAAGGATTTTATGATCCATTCAAATTAGACAGAAGAGCTTGTGCAATCCTCCAATTTTCTTTATAACTGACTTACAAATACTGATGCAATTTAATCTTTTGCCCTGACTGGCCCATGGTTTCGTAAACCTGGCCCTCCGCACACAATACGGGATTATATTTTCTCCTCACGGACCGTAAAATTTTCTAAAATTCATCTCTCATCAGTACATGATCGGAACCTACATCGTAAACAAGCCCAAAAATACAATATTTTTCATCGTAAAATACAAGATTTACCCTATTTACCCCGTTAGAAATAATGCCCCGCTGCTCTGCAGCGGGGTTAGATTTTAGAATAATTCCGGCGGGGTTTAATGCCCCGCTGGAATTTCTAACGGGTTTTACTTCTCACATCCTTTTATTAAAAATTGTTCCATGCTGGGGGAGGGATGGGCACCACGAAGATGATCCCAAAATTTGACGGAAAGCTGCTGGGAAACTTTAATCATTTTATTTCTGAGGAGGTTCTGATGAAGTGCCATCGATGCGGAGGTATTATGGTCTACGAGAAGTTCTTCGGGATATGTGAACATTTTTTCGGATGGAGATGCATTTCTTGCGGAGAGATTTTTGACCAGGTAATCTTAGAGAATCGTCATAGTCAGAAGCGGTAATATCCCTCCTTTTCTTTCTTATTTAAACCTCCCAGTGGATCGATGACCGCCTCACGGTCATTGCCCTTTGAACTTCGGCGGACGTTTCTCAAGGAAGGAGGTGATACCCTCACGAGCGTCTGCGGTGCGGGCGCTATTGGCAATCGCCTGGCTCTCGTTCTCCATTTGTGTCTCCAGCGTTTCAGTCCAGCCGCTATGTAATAACCGTTTGGATATCCCATAGGCTCGCGTCGGACCAGCTGCAAGCTGGACAGCCATGGCACTCGCCTGTGCAAGCAATTCATTGTCCGGCACCACACGGGTGACAAGACCCCACTGCAGTGCTTCTTGAGCAGAGAACATGCGATTGGTGAGCGTCAGCTCCAATGCGCGCTTGAGCCCAACGATTCTGGGAAGAAAATAGGTTGAAGAGCCATCTGGCACTAATCCAGCTCGCGTGTACGCCACCATGAAACGGGTCGTCTCCGCCGCGACGACAATATCGCAGGCAATGGCAATGCTCATTCCGGCTCCCGCAACCGCCCCATGTACTGCCGCGACCACCGGCGCATCCATCCGCGTCAACCGTGACATAGCGGCATGGAGGTAGGTAGTCACCTCCTTAATGTGATACGGTAATTGGTTACCCCTGGCAGAAAAGGCTTTTAAGTCTCCGCCACCGGAAAATATTTTCCCTGCTCCAGAGATCAATACTGCCCGAATCTCAAAATCTTCGTCACAGCGCAGCGCGGCGTGCATCAGGTCTTTGCCCATTTCTTCATTGATCGAGTTGGCTGCTTCTGGACGGTTGAGAGTGATATGAGCAACATTGTCACGAACGTCAAAAAGAAGAGTGGTGTAATCCATATGAACGATACCTCCTCCATTCTAAGGTAGAGACCATGTTTCTTGGCTGATCCTTGAACGGATTATTGACGAAAATGGAATCCCTGTCAATATGAACTTGAGATCGCAGAGGAGAATGGGATCGGAAAGGTGCTTGGAAGTCTGGACGCGCCTATGTCATCTGTGCAGGGAGATCGGAGAGTTTCAAAATCACTTTACAAAGGAGGCACAATAAAATTAAAATAGTTTGGGAACGAAAGATGACAACGCAGAAGATATTGACCCGTGATTTTGTCTTCAGTTTCTTTGCGCAATTTGCCTTCTCATTCGTATTCTCCATTCTTATTCCAACCATGCCGATCTACCTTTCAACAGTGGGAGCCAAGGAAGCAGAGATTGGTGTTCTTATTGGATCACTGAGTGTCTCTTCTTTGGTCCTCCGGCCATTGGTTGGAAGGGCCCTTCTAAAAATTCCTGAAAGAAGTTTTATGATCATTGGAGCCCTCCTCTACACCTTTTCCTCCATTGCTTATCTCTTTGCACCTCCTTTTTGGCCCCTTTTGGTGGTGAGGGTTTTTCAAGGAGCCGGATTAGCTTTCTTCTCAACCGCCGCGTTCACCTTGATCGCCAATATCACCCCTGAAAATCATCGTGCCCAAATCATCAGTTACTACTATTTATCCATCAATTTCGCTTTCGCTCTGGCCCCCTACTTCGGAATGGTCCTCATCAATCAGTTCAGCTTCCCCTTTAACTTCAAGCTCCTCTTTATGGCCTGTACCGGTCTATCCGTATGCTGCCTATTTATCACCCTCAAATTAGGGAAAAGGTCAGTCGTTCCATTAGCAAATTCATCTTCACAGAAACAACCCTTCTTGAGTCGGGAAACACTTCCACCGTCCATCATTGCCTTCTTGGTCACCATTACCTGGGGAGCTCTGACCACTTTTTTCCCTCTGTACGCCTTGAGTCATGGAGTTGCCAACCCCGGCCTTTTCTTTGCTGCTTTTGCTATCACACTCATTTTAGCCCGTGGTTTGGGTGGAAAGATATTGGATATCTATGCAAGAGATAGGGTGCTTCTTCCCTGCCTCTTCAATCTTATCGTTTCAATGACCCTCCTTGCCTTCTCCACCACCCTACTCATGTTTATTCTTGTTGCAGTCATATGGGGGATTGGGACTGCTTTTATATATCCCACCTTGGTGGCTTATACCATTGACCGTGCGGGTTCCTCTCGAGGACCAGCCATGGGCACCTTCACAGCACTTACCGATTTAGGGGCGGGCATGGGTTCCGTGATTATGGGCATTATTCTCCAGTTGACCAGTTATCCGGTGATGTTTCTCTGTCTATCTCTCATCGGTATTATTAATCTCCTTTATTTTTATTTTTTTGTAAGAAAGAAAGGAGGAGATCAACATGCCAATCTATGAATACCGATGTGAAGATTGTGGGAAGATCTCTGAATTTCTTTTGATCAAGACCGATGAGATTTTTGTTCCCCGGTGCAAAAAATGTAAAAGCAAGAAGATGTCGCGAGTCCTTTCCAGGGTGAGGGTGGTCCGCTCGGAAGAGAGCAGAATGGAGAGCCTGGCCGATCCATCGAAATGGGCCGGTTTGGACGAGAAGGATCCTAAGAATATTGCCAAATGGGCGAAACGAATGGGAAAGGAGTTGGGTGAAGATATGGGTGAAGATGTAGACCAGATGGTGGATGAGGCGATGGAAGAAGAGAGAACCTCAAAATCAGGAGAAGGCCTCGAAGATTAGACGCTCACCCAAACTTTCGATCCAGTTGATTTTTTCCCCCAATCTGGTAAACTCATACCAAAGTCAATAAATCATGTTCCCATCCGGTAAAGAGGACTCATTCAAATGAGCATCTTCGATCTACGTCAATCCGTCATTGATGAATACAGCAAGTATGTCCAGAGCTTTCTCTCAATTGCTGACGAACGAGTAAGGTCATTCATTGAGGAATCGCTCTTAAAAAACCAAGCCCTTTGGCCAGATTCTTTGGTTTTTTGCTTTTGCAATACTTACGATGGTGACTAAATGGAATCAGATTCAATAAAGCCTCATTATCTTGGTCATAGAAGGCGTCTCCGTGAAAGATTTAAGAAGACCGGTCTTGCTTCCTTTCAGGATTATGAGGCAGTAGAACTCCTTCTGACATTAGCGATTCCCCGAAAGGACGTTAAAATACCCGCAAAAGAAGCCATAAAGAGATTCGGTTCCTTCAGAGGGGTTATCGATGCTCCAATCGAAGAATTAAGAAAGATTCCCGGCATTGGTGAGGTTGCCCCACTAGCCATAAGATTAATTAGGGAAGCCGCTACTCTCTACCTCCAGCCGAGAAGTCAAGCCGACCTCACATTGAAAAGAACTAATCCTGAAACGATTTCATTAGAAGATCCAAGAATTCTTTTCAATTATTGTAAGGCAGCATTGGGTGCCCACACCGATGAGGTATTCAAAGTTATATACCTCGACAACCGTTTTAAGGTCATTGGTCTTGAGACGTTGACCGAAGGAACCATCGATCGGGCAACTGTTTACCCACGCAAGGTGATAGAATCTGCATTAAAAAAGAAGGCTTCCATTTTAATATTTGCTCACAATCATCCGGATGGAAATATCAACCCTTCAGATCATGATAAAACCCTTACACGAGCACTTCTACTTGCAGCCAAGACCCTGAACATTACTGTCTACGATCATCTCATAGTCTCTAAAGATGAGGTCTTTAGCTTTCGGGCACAAGGTTTGCTTTAATGAGTGTCTCTGACCAAATCATTAATGACTTTCCTGATCTGAGTGCAGCTCAGGCTGGCGCGGTTGGACATACAGAAGGCCCTCTGCTAATCATTGCCGGCCCTGGCTCAGGGAAAACTCTGGTTCTGGTCGTGAGGGCTCTTAACATCCTTATACAGAAACTCGCCGAAACGCGAGAGATGCTCATCTGTACTTTTACGGAAAAAGCTGCTTTTGAATTGCGGGATCGCATCTCGGCAACAGCAAAAAAGCTAAACTACTCTGGCGACCTGTCAGATCTTCTCGTCGGCACCATTCACAGCATTTGCAATGATTTCATAATGACATACAGGCATCTCACTCCACTCGGCAATAACTATGAAGTCCTTGATGAACTTACCCAACTTCTGTTTCTATACGACAATTTTGACAACATTATCGGCCCAGAGGTTGAGGGAAAATACCTTAACCGATGGACAACTCGCTGGACTGCTATAGAGGGCGCGCGGAATTACTTCGATAAGATAACAGAGGAGTTAATTGATCCCAATGAGCTCTTAGGGACTGCCGATCCTTTTGTCAAGATAATTGGAAGTGCTTATCAAGTTTATGAACAGACTTTATTTGAAAAGAATTGTATCGATTTTGCTCATCAACAAAAACTTTGTTACCAGCTTCTCAAGGACCCGAAAACAGGTGAAAACATTAGAGGAAGAATTAAATATGTGATGATAGATGAGTATCAAGATACCAATTATGTTCAAGAACAATTGCTCCTTCTTATAGCCAATCCGCAAAATAACATTTGTGTGGTGGGAGATGAGGACCAGAGTATTTACCGTTTTCGAGGGGCTACTGTAAGGAATATCCTCGAATTTCAGAAGCACTTTCCTGCTTGTGAAATCAATAAACTGACCATAAACTATCGATCCCATGAAAAAATCATAAAGGCATATAACAAATTCATGATGAATCATGACTGGAGTGATCATGGCTCTGGTCTTGGATTCCGATATGAAAAAGAGATTACTCCTGATCCTGATGGAAAATTTCCAGATTACCCCGCTGTTTTTTCTATTTGGGGTGAAAACAAAACTGATGAGGGAAAACGATTTACGGACCTCGCCCATTTCCTAAAAGAGAACCGAGTCATAGAAGACTACAGTCAGATCGCCTTATTTTTACATAGCGTGAGATTAGAACATAGTGGCCACTATATTCGAAGCCTCGAAGCCAAAGGAATCCCTGCCTTCTACCCACGTGCCAGGGGCTACTTTGAAAACGAGGAAATTAAATATATGGTCGCCTGCTTCGCCATTCTACTGGGATACTACGGTGATAAGCGCGGAGAAGTGGTAGGAAAAGGACTTAATGAACTGGCTACCTATGTGGACGAGTCTCTTGTTGAGCTCGGTAGAAATTTTGGGTCACCACATCCTCTCTCGCTCTGCATCCAGCGATTTGAAGGAGAAATTTTGGAGTTACAAGAGGGTGAAACCCTAGACCGGAGACTGGCAGATTATTTTTACCACTTTTTAGCTCATGAGCCGTTTGCTTCCATGGTCAAGAATGAAAATCGGGCAAGGAATTTGGCGATATTCTCCCAACTGATGAGTGTCTTCCAGAATTACTACCATTACACCGTTGTTTCCTACCGCAATCGAGACTTTCTCCGCTTACATTTTTTCAATAGCTTTCTACGACTGCTTTATATTGGGGGCATCAACGAGTATGAAGATCCGGATCAGCCTTTTCCTAAGGGCTATGTTCAGGTGATGACAATCCATCAGGCCAAGGGATTAGAGTTCCCGGTAGTTGTCGTTGGCTCCCTCGACAAACAACTCTCGTCACCCAAGGATGTAGACCGGCATTTGTCACCTTTTTATCACCGAGAGCCCTTTGAACCGGAAAACAGGATTACTGGTTTCGATCGAATGAGACTTCATTATGTTGCCTTCTCCCGTGCAGAGAAGATCCTTGTACTTACCGCAACAGAACAACCAAAGCCTTACTTCAATCCAATTTGGCAAGGCTTACCTCAGTGGCCATATGTGAGGCAGGATCTCCTTAAATCACTCTTCTTCCGGTTAAGGAGCCGCATGCCCATAAAGAAATCATTTAGCTTCACAAGTGACCTAAAAGTTTATGAGACCTGTCCCAGGCAGTACCAGTTCTTCCGAGACTACGATTTTACGCCTTCCCGATCGGCTGAAATCTTTTTTGGAGCGTTGGTTCATCAGACTATCGAGGATGTCCATCGTCTGGTTCTGGATAAAAGGGTTCATGAGTTAAGTGACAAGAAAATCCAGGAGATGTTTGAATTTAACTTCGGCCACCTTACCTCCAGAGGTATCCGTCCAATTGGGGAAACGCAAAAGGCCAATGCCTTTTCACAAGTCATGAATTATTTCAATCAGAATCGTGCCGAAATGGACCGTATCATTGAAACCGAGGTGGATGTTTCTGTTGAAAAAGATACCTATATCCTTGTAGGAAAGATCGACCTCCTGCTGGGTTTGGATGACAAGCTGGAGCTCCTCGATTTCAAATCTCAGCCTCGTCCCGTTGAGGACGATCAAAGGCTCGACAGTTACTACAAACAGCTTTGTATATATGCCCATATCCTCGAACAGAGGTACGGCAAGAAGGCAGAGAAACTCCTTCTTTATTGGACTGGCGAACCAAGAAAAGAGGATGCTTTGATGGCATTTCCATACCATCCTGAAATTGTCGATAAGGCAGGAATCCACTTTGATCATGTTGTTGAACAGATTTTAAAGAAAGATTACTCAATACCTAAGGCGCCTGAATATAAGGTATGTAAGGAGTGCGATCTCCGTGTCTATTGCGGACGAGAAGGAGCAATTAAGATAAGAGAAAGTGAGGACTTTTAAATGGCAAAGATTGAAATTACCAAAACTGAATTGGTTTGGCCAGGGAAATATAATGAGGATGGCACCCGCAAAGAAGTGGAGCGGGTAAACCTCCCTTTTCAAGTCATTGAGACAGTTAATGAGACTCGTGCAACAAGGGAAGCAGCCAAGAAGCCAAAACAGCCTTCGCTTTTTGACGTATGGCAAGCTAAGGAGGGTGATTCATTTGAAGAAGGATGGAAAAATAAACTCATCTGGGGAGAAAACAAACTAGTAATGTCTTCCCTTCTGGAAAAGTTTGGTGGAAAAATAGATCTTATATATATCGATCCCCCTTTTGCCACTGGGGCCGATTTTAGATTCATTGCTCAAATAGGTGAACGTGACTTAGAATTAACAAAGGAGCAATCCATAATTGAAGAGAAGGTGTATCGGGATACATGGGGCAGTGGGTTAGCGTCCTATGTTTCTATGCTCTATGCAAGGCTGATTTTGATTCGAGATCTTTTATCAAATAGAGGCATTGTTGTGGTTCACCTCGACGATCATGTGGCGCATTATATTAAGACAGTAATGGATGAAAATTTCGGCTACGATTTCTTTCAGAATCAGATAATTTGGCGAAGAGGAGCAGGACACAGCGATGCCAAACGGTTCGGCCGAAATCATGACCTACTCCTAGCGTGAGTTTCCTACTTATTCCTCATAAATCTTTAGCAAAATCGTTATTGGCGTTGATAGAGTTGGTTCGTACGACATCCAG
>Ga0315280_10002242_pt1 | contig 31531 bp, 23 predicted proteins | sample YL17G06_40_MG_FD_203697 | JGI IMG/M metagenome (GOLD analysis project Ga0315280, IMG submission 203697) | Sediment microbial communities from Yellowstone Lake, YNP, Wyoming, USA - YL17G06_40 | ecosystem: Environmental > Aquatic > Freshwater > Lake > Sediment | place: USA: Wyoming | collected... | reverse complement strand
CGGATGGATTCTCCAGCATGAGCCTGTAGTCGGCGGTGAGCATCGGCTCGCATTCGCAGCCGTTGATGATAAGGGTATCGATGAGTTTGTCCTTCGGAGGAGTGAGCTTCACCGCAGTTGGGAAGGCTGCGCCGCCAAGGCCGACGACCCCGGCCTCTTTTACTCGTTCACGGATTTCCTCCGGCTTCAGAGAGAATGGGTCCAACGCCCCGCTTTTATCGGGAGGAAGGCGGTCCTGGCCGTCGTTAGAGATCGTGATTGCCGTCACCGGGTAACCGCCCGGATGGTTGTAATCTTCAACTGCGAGGACTTTCCCTGAGACACTCGCATGGACATGCGCGGAAAATAGGCTTTTCCCTTCCCCGATTTTCTGCCCGAGAAAGACATCTTGTCCCTTTTTCACTAGAGGCTGAGCCGGGCTTCCGAAATGCTGAAGCAGGGGAATAATGACTTTCTCGGGCGGCGGAAGAGGAACAAGGGGTTTGTTTTTTGTCGCCTCTTTAGCCTCCTGCGGATGAACGCCACGCGGGAAAGTCAGGTATTTCATGGATAGAAGAAGTCTTCTCTCTTGGCTTAAAGCTAATTTATTATCAATAATAGTAAAACTTTGTCAAATAGTTAAGCCTACTTCCGCTGAAAATTTTTTGAAGAGGGGCTTAAATAGTGATATCCTAAAAATTTAGAAACGTAATCGCGATAAAAAGGTTGGTAAAATAAAAGACATTGCGGGAAAAAAATTTGATTTTTAGCGGTGGAGTTAGGCTAAAATGAAGGCGAACAATTTAGAACGCTCGAGGTTTAAAGGAAAAATGTCCGTTGAGGTCAGAGAAGTCAAGACGCGCAAGGATTTAAAGACGTTTATCTTTCTTCCGGAAAAAATCCATGCCAATCACCGTAACTGGGTTCCCGCCATCTATTACGACGAGTGGAAATATTTTGATCCCAAAAAGAACAAAGCTTTTGGCTACTGCCAGACCATTCTTCTCTTAGCCTTGAGGCAGAAGCAGGTGGTGGGCCGGGTCATGGGGATTATCAACTCGCGTTACAATGAATACAGAAAAGAGAACATCGCCCGGTTTGGCTATTTAGAGACTTGGGAAGACCAGGAAGTCGTCCATGCACTTCTCAACCGGCTCGAAGAATGGGCGCGAAGCCTGGGGATGACCAGAATTGTGGGGCCTTACGGATTTTCCGATCAGGACCCCGAAGGCTTGCTCATCGAGGGCTTCGAGAATAGGGCGACCATCGCCACATATTATAATTTTGAATGGATGCCATCTCTGGTGGAAAAGGAAGGATATGTCAAGGACATCGACTATTATGTCTATAAGCTTGACGTCCCTAAGGAGCTGCCAGAATTCTATAAAAAAATATACGAGCGGGCGCAGAAGAAGGGAAATTTTGGGTTTGTCGAATTCACAAAGCGAAAAGAGCTGAAGCCCTGGATCAGGCCAATCCTCAGCCTGATGAATGAATGCTACACCGGAGGAGAAATCTATGGGTTCGCTCCCCTGGATGAGAAGGAGATGGACAATCTGGCCAAGAGGTATTTGCCCATACTCAACCCGAGGTTCATTAAGGTTATAACGAAAGGTGGCGAAGCGGTGGCTTTTGTCATAGGAATTCCCGATATGACTGAGGGGATACAGAAAGCCAGGGGCCGCCTTTTCCCCTTTGGTTTCTTAAAAATCCTTCGGGCATCCCGCAAGACCAAACAGCTCGACCTCCTCCTCGGTGCTGTCAAAGAGAAATACCGCGGCATGGGACTCGATGTCTTGATGGGCACGAAGATGATCATGTCCGCGCAAGAAGCCGGGTTCGAGTTCATGGACAGCCACCATGAAATGGAAACGAATGTCAGAGTGCGGGCAGAGATGGAAAGGATGGGGGGCAAGGTCTATAAGCGCTTCCGCGTTTATCAGAAGGCGCTTTAATTTTTCCTGCCAGGCGTCCTCGTTTAAAGGGAGCATTTCAGGAGATTTTTGCTTTTCTCAGGAACTTCATAAGGCAGATGCCCCCGACAGCCGAGTTTTTAAGCGGCCATTGAAGGCTCAGCGTTTCCGAAGGATTCACCTAAGTCCATTCATTTGGCCTCGGCCCAGTTGATTCCCCAACCGAGGTGGACTTTTAAGGGAACGCGGAGCGGGAAGACCCCTTCCATTTTTTCCCGGACCAGGTCTTCGACCAGGCGCGTTTCTCCGTCGGGGACTTCGAAGACCAGCTCATCATGAACCTGAAGGATAATCTTTGTCTTGAGGCGGCGCTTTTTGAATTCCTCCCAGATATCGATCATCGCCTTTTTCATCAGGTCGGCGGCCGAACCCTGGATGGGAGCGTTGAGGGCAATGCGACGGCCGGCTTGCTGGATAACCTTGTCCTTCTGCTTGAGCTCGGGCACCTGCCTGATCCTTCCGAAAATGGTTTCCGTGAAGCCTTTTTCCTGCGCATCCTTGACAGTCGTCTCCAGAAAATCTTTGACCTTGGGATGCTGCTCATTGTAGCGGTCGATAAATTTTTGGGCTTCGTGTGTTGATGTGCCGAGCTCCTTGGCTAAAGAAAAAGCGGAAGTCCCGTAGATAACGCTGAAATTAATGATTTTAGCTTTTCTCCGGAGTTCGTCCTTGAGATGGGGAAGGGATTCGCCGAAGACTCTTCGCGCTGTCTCCTCGTGGATATCCCGGTCCCTGGCAAACGTCTCACAGAGCGCGGGGTCACCGGAAAGGTGGGCCAGCACTCTGAGCTCGATCTGGGAATAATCGGCCGCGAGAAGGAGGTGGCCGGGCTCGGGAATAAAGGCCTGGCGGAAGCGCTGTCCGAGCTCACCGCGTGTCGGGATATTCTGGAGATTGGGGTCGGAGCTTGAAAGCCGGCCCGTGGCTGTGACCGTTTGATTGTAGGATGTATGAATCCTTCCCGTTTCCGGGTTGATGAGGAGGGGCAGGGTGTCGGCATACGTGGATTTGAGCTTGGATAGCTGCCTATACTCCAGAGCATACTGGGCCAGGGGATGAAGAGGAGCCAGCTCCTGGAGGATATCCAGCGAAGTTGAGTACCTCTTGGTGATTTTAGTTTTGCGGGACGGCTGCAGCTGGATCTTGTGGAAAAGTATATGGGCCAGCTGCTGCGGCGAGTTGATGTTGAATTCCTCGCCGCTGACCTCGTATATTTTTTTCTCGAGCCGCTGCAGTTCTTCCTTAAGCTCTGCCGAGAGTTCTTCGAGGGCTTCGCGGGCGATCTTGACTCCCCAGATCTCCATTTCGGCCAGAAGTTCGATCAGGGGAAGCTCGATCTCACGGTAGAGCTTGTCCAGATTTTTTCCCACGACCTGAGGCCAGAGCGCGGCGCTCAGCTCATAGGCCAGGTCGGCATCCTGGCAGGCATAAGGGATAACCTTTTCCACAGCCACGGCATTCATCGTGACTTCGTTCTTTCGTTTGCCGACAATATCCGCGTAGGGGATTTTTTGGGTCTGCAGATAGGCGAGGGCCAGCTTTTCCAGGTTGTGCTTGCCCCAGTTCGGCTCCAGAAGATAAGAAAGAACCATGGTATCGAGGTCGATGCCCTGGATATGAAGCCCTTCCCTTTTGAGGACGATGTAATCGTATTTGATGTTCTGGCCGATTTTCTTGATCTTGGGGTCGGAGACGACTTGCTTCAGGAGGCGGAAGGCCGTTTCTTTGGGGATCTGGGCAGGAGCGCCTGGATAATCATGGCCGAGAGGGAGATATAAGGCTTCGCCGGCCTTTGTGGAAAAAGACATGCCGACCAGACGCGCCCGCGTCGGGAACGGGCTGTCTGTTTCGGTGTCAAGGGAAACAACCCCGGCCTTTTTGATCTGGGTAACGAGCGCCTTGAGCTCTTTTTCATCCAAGATGGCTTTGTAGTTTTTCTTGACATCGCCCGGCTTCTTCACTAATTCGGCAAGAAGGGAAGTGAATTCGAGTTCCTGGAAAAGGGCTCGAAGCTCGGCGTAGTTTGGTTCGGAAACGGCAAAATCGTCGAGGTTGAAGGGGACGTCCAGATCCTTCTCGATCGTCACCAGCTCGCGGCTGAGCTCAAGCTGTTTCAGGTTTTGTTCGATTTTTTCGCGGAGGCGGGGGTTTTTGACCTGAGAGAGGTGCCCGAGGAGGTTCTCCAGCGTCCCGAACTCGCCGATGAGCATCTTCGAGGTTTTTTCGCCGATCCCAGGCACACCGGGGACATTATCAGAGGGATCGCCCCATAGAGACAGGACATCGACCACTTGTGAAGGAGAGACGCCGAAAAATTCTTTGACTTTTTTCTCATCCAGGTAAATTTCTTTGGCGGGGTTAAAAACTGAGGTGCATTCATCCACGACCTGCAGAAGGTCTTTATCCGTGCTGACGATGACAGACGGGATTTTTTTTTCGGAGGCTTTCCTGGCCAGGCTGCCAAGGACATCATCGGCTTCATAATTCTCATATTCGAAAAGAGGGATATTCATGGCCTGGAGAACCTTCTTCAGGACAGAGACTTGGGGAATGAGATCTTCGGGCATGGGTTTGCGGTGAGCCTTGTATTCTTTGAAAACCTGGTGCCGGATGGTCGGCCTTCCTGTATCGAAGACAATCCCCAAGTATTTCGGTTTCTCCTGCTCCACGATTTTCCGCAGCATATTGATAAACCCGTAGATGGCATTAGTCGGGAACCCTTGGGACGTAGAGAGCCGCTGGATGGCGTAATAGGAGCGATAAAGGAGGGAATTGCCGTCGATCAGGAAAAGTTTATTCTCACTCATGAAGGGAAAGTTTCCTCATCACAGGCTGAAAAATGATGATAGAATTCTATCGGCAACTTTAGGTTTTGTCAGGGACTTTTTTTTCTTCCGGAGCGAGGCAATGTTCAAATTTCCCGTCCGCGATTTCTTTGAGAATAGCGTTATGCTGCTCTTCCATGATTTGATGGATTTTTTCTTGAAGATGAGAGTTGGCCAGAAAAGAAGTATAGTAGGTCTTGCGCGAGGAGAGGAGTTTTCCCGCTTTGTAGATGAGCGACTCAACGCACCGGACTCCCGGTCCCAAATCTTGAGTCTGCACATGGAAAGAAGCGCCTTTGTATTTAACCTCGATGTTAAATCCTGTCATTTGCCTCCTATTATACTTGCGTGCGGCGATATATCAAGCTTTCTGGGGACGATTCTCCGAGAGAACCGGCCCCATCTTTTTTTGATTAAGGCGAGGGGTGTGGGCGAAGAAGGCCATCCGGAAGCGCAGTGGGCGTTGCGAGGAGCTTTCGACGAAGCAATCCCCTCCGAGAGGGTCATTCCGGGCGAAGCGAGGAATCTCAAATTGAGATTGCCACGGCCAAGAGGCCTCGCAACGACGGCTGAGGACGTGAGCTAATTTGCCTCGCTGGGAACAAATTCGCGTGCCTTCGAGACCATACCCCGAGCAAGTTTGACAAAGAGAGGCTAATTGGTATAATAGGATAACTTTAAAAGAGAAAGAAAATGATTATCGATATTGATAAGATCCCCAAAGAGGGGCTCAATGTCTCCAGGGATTTTGAATTCCTCAACATCGACCTGGTGGAGGAGAATACCATCCTCCTGTCCCCCACGCATGCGGAGGTTGTTGTCCGCCGGATCGGAGAGGAGATTTGGATCAAGGGGAAGTTGACTGCCCGGCTGAGCTTTATCTGCAGCCGCTGCCTCACCCCTTTTGAGTATCCTGTGGATTCCTCCTTCGATCTTGTCTATCTTCCCGAAGAGCTGGACCTAATGAAAGATGAGCTCAATGAGGAGGATCTGGGAAGAGGCTTTTATAATAACAACCAGATTGACCTTCACGAGGTGATCCTCGAACAGCTCAACCTGACGTTCCCACTCAAGCCTCTCTGCTCTGAGGATTGCGAAGGCATCTGCGCTGTCTGCGGCCAGATCAGGCGGGACGGCAACTGCGCCTGTCAGGTGAAAGAGGAGGAGCCGCGACTGCAAAGATTAAAAAATTTTATGAGAGATAAGAGATAAATGCCTAACCCAAAAAGAAGACATTCTCATTCGCGAAAAGGAAAAAGAAGGGCTCATGACGCCCTGACTCTTCTGACTTTTTCCATCTGCTCGAACTGCGGAACCCCCAAATTGCCTCACCGGGCTTGCCCCGAGTGTGGCTACTACCGGGGCCGGCAGGTGATTGAAGAAACTGAAACCAAATAATAGGGGAAGCTGATGAAAATCGCCGTGGATGCGATGGGGGGAGACTTTGGCCCTCCGGTGACGGTGGCCGGGGCGCTGGGCGCCTCTGAGGATTACGATCTCGAAGTGCTCCTCGTCGGTGTCGAGGACATCATCAAGAAAGAGCTCGAGAGACTTCCTCATGCGAAGGCGAAGTGCACAATCATCGATGCGCCCGAAGCCATCAGCATGGGCGAGGGGATCTTTTCCCTGCGGAGGAAATCGAAGTCTTCCATCCGCGTCGGGACACAGCTGATCAAGGATCGGCTGGCCGATGCCTTTGTCTCAACAGGAAATACGGCGGCCGTCGTCTATATTTCGCGGAAAGTTCTGGGTGCCCTGCAGGGGGTCGAGAAACCTGCCCTGGCCCTTCTTGTGCCGACGCTCAAGGGGTTGAGCCTCCTCATCGATGTGGGGGCCAGCGTCGACTGCCGGGCCTATCATCTCGAGCAGTTCGCCGTCATGGGCCGGGTCTTCATGGAAAACGTGCTCGGCCTCGAGAATCCCCGCATTGGCCTGATGAGCATCGGCGAGGAAGAAAGCAAAGGGAATAACCTGACCAGAGAAGTCTTCGAGAGGCTCGAGGCGTCCTCTCTGCGGTTCATCGGTAATGTCGAGGGCAAAGACATTTTTTCGGGGAAAGCTGATGTCATTGTCAGCGACGGCTTCACCGGGAATGTGGCTTTGAAGGTCAGCGAAGGAGTGGTGGATACGCTCTTTCATTTTGCCCGCCGGGAAGTCACAAAAAATTTTCTGGCTAAAGTCGGGTTTTTTCTTATGAAAAAGAATCTCAAACGCCTCTACAAGAAAGTCGATTACTCCGAGTACGGCGGCGCCCAGCTCTTAGGAATTAACGGCGTCTGCATTATCGGGCATGGCCGATCCAATCCTCATGCTGTCCAAAGCGCAGTCCGGATGGCCAAAGACTTTGTCGTCCACAGGATTCAAGAAAAAATCCAGTCGGAGATGGCCAGGCTCTCAGGAATTGCCCATGGAGTCAAAGCCTAATCTGACATTTTCCGGAAGAAACGCCCTCATCACCGGCGCTTCTCAAGGCATCGGCGAAACCCTTGCCCAGGACCTGGCCGGAGAGGGGCTGGCTGTCATTCTCGTCGATATCCAGAAAGAGAAGCTCGAAGAGGTCACCGAAAGAATCCGCCAGGCTGGCGGAAAAGCATTTTCTTTCCAGGCCGATGTCTCCCGGTTCGATCAGGCGGCAGCCGTGGTTGAGGCGGCGGTCAAAGAGCACAAGACTCTTGATTACCTGGTCAACAATGCCGGCATCGCCAGGGACAACCTGCTCATGCGGATGCGGGAGGAAGAATGGGATGCGGTCCTCGCCGTCAACCTGAAAGGTGTCTTCAATTTTTCTAAAGCCGTCATCCGGCCGATGATCAACACCCGCTTTGGAAGAATTGTCAACATCTCCTCAGTGGTCGGAGCGATAGGAAATCCCGGCCAGGCTAATTATGCCGCTTCCAAAGCCGGCGTTGTAGGGCTGACCAAGTCTTTGGCCCGGGAAGTGGCCGGACGGGGAATCACGGTGAACTGTGTCGCTCCCGGCTATATTGCCACAGCGATGACGGAGGGTCTTCCCGAAGCTGTGAAGAAGGCGTTCTTGGATATGATTCCGATGAAAAGGATGGGCACTCCGGCCGATGTGGCCCAAGCGGTCAAATTCCTTCTTTCCGATGAAGCATCGTACATCACAGGCCAGGTCATCCACGTCAACGGCGGGATGTATATGTAACGGCTTGAAATAAACAGGAGGTAACAATGGAAAGAGAAGAACTTTTGAAAAAAGTGAGGACGATTGTCGCAGACAAGCTGAGCATCAGTGAGGACCAGGTCACAGAAGGAGCTTCGTTTATCGAGGATTTAGGAGCCGATTCATTAGATACGGTGGAACTGGTGATGGCGTTGGAGGACGAGTTTAGCCTTGACATTCCGGATGAAGAAGCTGAGAAGCTGACGACAGTGGGCAAAGCCCTCGATTATATCCAAACTCGCCTCTCCAAATAAAACATATCTTTTATGGACGTCTTCCGCTCCGCTCCCAAGACATCTACCGGCCGGAGGGTGGTCATCACCGGAATCGGCCTCGTCACTCCCTTAGGGATCGGAATGGCCAAGAACTGGGAAACCCTTTTGCGAGGGGAGAGTGGGATTGGGCTCATCACGCGGTTTGATACCTCAGGATACACCACCAGGATCGCCGGTGAGGTCCGTAACTTTGACCCTCTCCAATTTATAGATAAGCGAGAAGTCCGCAAGATGGACCGGTTCATCCAGTTCGCTGTGGCCGCGGCTCAACTGGCCGTCGAAGATGCGGAGATCGATCTCGGTGCTTTGGAAGGAGAGAGGACTGGAGTTTACGTCGGCTCCGGCATCGGCGGGATCGGCTCGATCGAAGAAATGCACAAGATTTTGCTGGAAAAGGGCCCGGACCGGGTTTCGCCTTTCTTTCTCGTTTCCAGCATTATCAACGAAGCGTCGGGACAGATCTCCATCAAGTACAGGAGCAGAGGGCCCAATTCCGCCACAGCGACGGCGTGCTCGACAAGCACGCATTCCGTCGGTGATTCTTTCCGCCTGATTTCAAGAGGGGATGCGGACCGCATGCTGGCCGGCGGCGCAGAAGCGCCCCTCTCGCCCCTCGGCGTGGCCGGGTTTTGTGCCATGCGCGCTTTGTCGGTGAGAAACGATGACCCTCCAAAGGCATCCCGGCCGTTCGATGCCGAGCGGGACGGGTTTGTCATGAGCGAGGGAGCTGGTGTGCTCCTGCTTGAAGAGCTGGGCGCGGCCTTAAAGCGGGGGGCGAAAATCTATGCCGAAATCATCGGCTACGGCATGAGCGGTGATGCCTATCATGTCACAGCTCCCGCTGTGGATGGAGAAGGAGCCAGAAGTGTGATGCAGCGGGCTTTGGATGACGCGGGCATCGACCCGAACGAAGTTGGCTATATCAATGCCCACGGGACCTCCACTCCTTACAATGATAAGATCGAGACTCTGGCCATCAAAAAAGTTTTCGGCGAGCATGCCCGGCGCATCGGCGTGAGCTCGACCAAGTCGATGACAGGGCACTTGCTGGGCGCGGCCGGAGCTGTGGAGGCAGGCATCACCGCCCTCTGCCTGGCCAAACAGATCATGACGCCCACGATCAATTACGAGCATCCCGACCCTGAGTGCGACCTGGATTATGTCCCCAACCAACCGCGGCCGGCGGAGCTCGTTTACGCGCTCAGCTCCTCCTTCGGTTTTGGGGGGACGAACGGCTGTCTGATCTTGAGACGCCACGAAGAGAAAAAAGCTTAAAATTCATAAGGAGGGGAATGTGAACATTCTCGTCTTCGTCAAAAGAGTTCCGGACACAGAATCGAAGATCAGAATCAATCCCGAAACGAACTCTGTGGTCGAAGAGGGATTAAATTTTATCATTAACCCCTACGATGAATACGCCATGGAGGAAGCCCTGCGGATTCGGGAGGCCAAAGGGGGCAAAGTCACGGCCGTCACCGTGGGACGGGATGATTCTCTGGTCATCCTGAGGAAGTGCCTGGCCATGGGAGCGGATGAGGCCGTCCTCATCAAGGATTCCTTACCGGAGACGTATGACGGACTGAGGATGGCCCGGATCATCGCCGGGTTCATCCGGAAGAGTTTTCCCGACTATAAACTTTTGCTTTTCGGGAAGCAGTCTGTCGGCGCAGACAATTCTCAAGTTCCTGCCATGGTCGCTGAGCTGCTGAGCCTTCCTCAGGCCAATGTCGTGGTGAAGCTCGAGTTCGAGGGAGAAAGAGGAGTGGCTTACCGCGAAATCGAAGGCGCCCAGGAGAAAGTCGCCTTTCCGCTTCCCGCCGTTATCAGCGCCCAGAAGGGGCTCAACGAGCCTCGGTATGAGACGCTGAGGGGGATCATGATGGCCAAGAAGAAACAAATTCCTATTATACCTATAGAAGAGCTCGGGTTTGAGCTGGAGGACTTGGCTCCTCAAATCGAGATCACCAGGATGGAGATGCCTCCGGCCAGGCAGGCGGGGAAGGTCGTAAGCGGTCCTCCTGAAGTGACAGCCAGGCAGCTCGTTGACTTTTTGCACAACGAAGCCAAAATCATTTGAGGAGGGGGACAATGATACTGACGTATGTCGAGCTCAAAGACGATAAAATAAAGAAGGCCGCGCTGGAAGCTCTCTCCGAAGGGAAGAGGAAAGCCTTAGAGTTGAACAAAGGACTCGCCGCTGTGGTCATCGGATCAGGGAAAGAAGGCCTGGCGCCGGAAATCTTTTCTTACGGAGCTTCCAAAGTCTATGTTTTAGAAAATCCTGCCTTTGACCATTATTCCACCCAGGATTATGCCTTCGCCTTGGCGGCCCTGGCGCACAAGGTCAATCCTGAGGTCATCTTTTTTCCTGCCACCTCGCAGGGCAAAGACCTGGCCCCAAGGCTTGCGGCAAAGTTAGGAGTGAGTTTGGCTTCTGATTGCACGAAAGTGTCCGTGAAGAGCGGAGACCTTGAGTTTACGCGTCCGATCTTCGCGGGCAAAGCCCTTCTCTCGTTTACGTTGAAATCTTCTCCCCAGATAGCGACGCTCCGGCCCAATGTCTTTCCTTTGACCGAGACGGCGTCGCGGAAAGGAGAGCTGATCAAAGAACTCGTCGCTCTCCCCGCTGATCAACCGAAAGCTCAGGTTGTCGATATCCTCCAGGAGCACGGCGGCGAGATGGATGTTTCCGAGGCTGATATCATCATATCCGGAGGGAGGGGAATGAAAGGGCCGGAAAATTTTGAGGTTCTCAGGGAGCTCTCCTCGCTTATTCCCCGCTCGGCTGTGGGCGCTTCCCGCCCGGCAGTCGATTCTGGCTGGATCGACCATCAGCATCAGGTCGGGCAGACAGGGAAGACCGTTTCTCCTAACCTTTACATGGCCTTCGGCATTTCGGGCGCCATCCAGCACCTGGCCGGGATGTCTTCCTCCAAAGTCATCGTGGCGGTGAACAAGGATCCCCATGCTCCTATTTTTAAAGTGGCTGATTTTGGGGTTGTCGGCGACCTTTTCCAGGTCATCCCTCCGCTCAAAGAAGAGCTCAAAAAAGCGCTGGGGTAAGCGCCTAGATGAGGCGTGTTATTTCGCTTCTTCCGCTTGGACCGGGGGTTTGATGAGCTCGAGGAGGAGGCGGTTTTTCTCCGAGCGGCTCTCGCCCACGCTCGTCACATAAATCGCCGGGTCATCCACCACCGGGCATTTGGTCTCGCAGATTCCGCAGCCGATGCAGAGATCTAAATCAACAACCGGTGCCAGCTGAGTCCGCACGGTCCCATCGGGAAGCAGAGCCTGGTTCTTGACCAGCTTGATGGCCTTGGGCGAGGTCGGGCAATGCTCCTCGCAGACGATGCAGGGGGAGCCGAGCGCATAAGGGATGCAGCGGTTCTTGTTGACCCATGCCGTCCCGATTTTGACTTTGATCTTTTCTTCGATGGTCAGCTCCTTGATCGCACCCGTTGGGCAGACCTGGGTGCAAAGCGAGCAGTAATATTCGCAATAGCCGATCTTTGGTGTCAGGACGGGCGTCCAAATTCCCTCAGGACCCGCCTCCTCCAAGGCCGGCTGCAAGGCGTTGGTCGGGCAGGCCTTCATGCATTCGCCGCACTTGACGCATTTCTGGAGGAATTTGGGCTCGGGGAGAGCGCCGGGCGGCCGGATGAGCTTGGCGGAAGCCCTCTTTCCGGCAGGCGTAATCCGAAAAAAGGGGACGGCGATAATAGAAAGCAAAGTCGTGAAGATCAGCTTGCGCCGCGAAAGGTCAACGGACTCGATTTTCTCAGGCGCTGCTTTCACGGGAAAAGAGACGGCATTCGTCGGGCAGATCGCTGCACATGTGTAGCAATAAACGCACTCCGAGCTCCGCCACTCCTCATTGGGATAGGGATTGGCCTGGGTTTCGCAGTGCAAGGTGCAGAGGTTGCACTTGATGCATTTGTCCAGGTCAATCCTTATCTTCCCGACATTCCAGCGGGAGAAAAGGCCCAGCAGGGCTCCGGCCGGACAGAGATAGCGGCACCAGAATCTTTCTTTGGAGATGTTGAGAAGAACGACGCCAAAAAACAGAAGGCTGAGCAAGAATCCTTGCCGGAATGTTTGATTCAGAGAGATGGCGCTGAAAAATTGGGCAAGGGCATCACCGACCGAAGAGAGCCGGAGACTGTAGAGTATGGCGATGAAGGCCGACGAAGCGCGGGCGAACCCGGGAATGATCCCCGTAGCGAAAGACCGGTAGAGGAAAGACAGTGGGTCAAAAATTCCAACCAAGTCCAGGGTAAAAATGCTGCCGACGAGTACAAATATAAGGATGTAATATTTCCAGGCCAGACGGCTGCGGCCGTCCATCTTCGGTTTCAGAAGCTTGGCCCGCTTAAAGATGAAGGAAAAGAACTGCTGGACAGCTCCGAGCGGGCAGACCCAGCCGCAAATAAATCTCCCGGCCACAAAAGTGATGACAATAGTGATAGCCGCCAGGACGAACGAGGCAAAAATGGCTCGCGCGGCGAGAGATGTCGCCACTGCCAGCAGCGGGTCGAAATGAAAAAAGACCTCGACCCGGCCGATGTAATCTTTTCCCGTGAAATGGGTGACAAAAAGAAGATAGAAAAAAAGGCTAAAAAATCCAGCCTGGCTGAGGATGCGAAGAATCTGAAGGAACCTGTATTTTTTAGACCGTTCTTTTTTCAATAGTGAGTTTCTCCAAGTTCATTTGGCCCAGTCCTCTCTTCTGGGCGATCCCAAGACAAGGCAGCTCCTCTGGTTTTAGGCCGAAGAAGCCCGTGCCCAGAGTATCGACGGCTACATAATCCACTCCCGCGACGATGGTCTTCTGAAGTTTGACGTCCGATGTCCTTCCTCCCTGAGGGCCATTCCTGACCAGGATGCGGTAGGCATCGAGCACTGTGAGAGTGGGTTTAAAAAAGGCCGCCAGATCGACCATGGCCTCATCGAGCTTTTGATGGAGCTGATTGCGGGCGCCGCCGATCGCTCCCAGCCAGTTCTTCATGCTCATGGTCAGGCGGGAGAGGCTGTGGTGTTTGGCGATGGGAACATTGATGAGCTTGTCCGCTTCGACGAACTCGGTGAAGACTTCCCATTCTTTGAGCCATTCGCCCCGCAGCGCCATTTTTTTCAAGCGGTAGGGATTGACAAAGGGAACTTTGGCCCCTGCTGCTTTAGCCGCATCCGCAATCCCGGAACGGGCATAGCATCTCTGCGCCTGGTTGGTGGTGTTGTCCATGACCGTGACCTCTTTGGCCCCGGCTTCAAAACACAGCTCTACCAGGGTTTTGATGACTTCGGGGTTGGTGCAAGCTGCAAGTTCTGGCGTCCTGTCCCAGCCGATATTCGGTTTGATCATGACATTGTCGCCTTTGGCAACGAATCTATTCATGCCCCCCAATGCGGCCAGAGCTTCTTTGGTGATCAGGGCAGGAGAGTCTCCCTGGATCATGGCCAGGTCGGGAATATTTTTCGCCTGGGTCAACAGGGAGGGAGTAAAGCGCAGAAGTACGCTCCCCAACGCCAAATCTTTTAAAAAATCACGCCTGTTCATGGCTGCTCATCCTTTTCCTAACGAGCGCATATATTCAAGTATGCCTTCATAGATGCCCTGAGCTACCTGCTTCCGGTAGGCGGGGCTTTTCAGCCTTTCTGCCTCCTGAGTGTTGCTCAAGTGCGAGATCTCCACCAGGACGGAGGGCATTTCACCTCCGATGAGAACCCAAAAAGGACCGCCTCTGGCGCCCAGGTTCTCGACAGGGCTATATTTTTGAGATAGCCATTTTACCAGATTTCTTTGAATTTTTTCAGCCAGGTCCCTGGATTCGACGATTTTGCTGTTCTGTACGATCTTTTTGATCGTCTCTTGCATTTCACTGATATTCTTGGTGGAGGTGGCATTTTCCCGGGCGGCGATCTCGTTGACCTGAGGGTCGGGGCTAAAGTTGAGGTAATACGTTTCAGCGCCTCGGCGCTTCTTGTTGGGGTGAGCGTTGGCGTGGATGGAAATGAAGAGGTCAGCTTTCTGTTGGTTGGCGATGACGGTCCGGTTTTCGAGAGGAATGTATATATCCGACTCTCTGGTCAAGATCACATTCAGCCCCTTCCCGGTGACGAGCAGATTCCGCAGCTCGAGCGCCACATCGAGGACCACGTCTTTCTCCTTCTGGCCATTGCGACTGATGCAGCCCGGGTCCTGGCCGCCGTGGCCGGGGTCGATAACAATTGTCTGAATGCCCAGGCCAAGCTGTCGGATGAGACTGTAGCCGGCGGTCGTTGGCTCGGCAGGCTGAGGAGCCTTTTCCGGCGAAACTCCGGCTGCGGCCTCTCTGGGATAAATGTCAATGACGACGCGAAATGGATCAAAGAGGGAAAAGACCTGGTAGCGTTCGATTTTCGCAAGATCGAGCTCGGCGACAACCCTGACGGTCGTGGAAGTCTTCTGGGCGATGCGGATTTCCTTGAGGTAATCGCATTTGGCGGTGAAGGTCTTGCCATGAAGGATGGGATTCAGGTGGGCCTGGTAAATGTCCACATAGATCCGGTCAGGATTCTTGAGCTCGGCTGAGGAATATTCCCTCAGTTTCCCGATGTCGACGACAATCCGGGTATAAGTTGGGTGAGTGTAAGAGCGAAGGTCATAGACTTCCACTGTCGATTGCGCGGAAGGGGAAAGAGGGAGAAGAAGGACGAGGAAGCCGAGGAGAACGAGATCAAGGCATTGCCGAAACACAATTAATTCTTATTTATATTTTTTTAGGCGCCATATTTTTTCAGCTTTCCCGCATGGGCCAGCACGAGCGGCATTGCCTCGAGGGAAGGAAAGCGGCCGAGGAAGCCGTGGCTGCAGGCCCGTTCTGAGAATTGGGTTACATCGTCAGGGAAGGCTGACTTCGAAACAAGGAGGAATGGGTTAGGATGCCAGGAGTGGGATTTGAGTGAGCAAGGGGTCGAATGATCGGACGTCACGACCAGGACGTGGGGCTTGAGGGCTTCGAGCCGGGGGATGAACCGGTCAATCTCTTCGATGGCCCTGACTTTAGCCTCGTAATTGCCGTCCTCTCCGGCCGCATCCGTTTTTTTGTAGTGGACGTAAAAGAAATCGAAGGCGCCGTAATGCACCTCGAGCGAGTCGAAGAGATCGTGGGTTTCCGGGCCCACGTCCATAACTTCCATCCCGAGAAGCCTGGCCAGCCCTTTGTACATCGGATAGTTGGCGCAGGCGGCCGGCTTCAGCTTGTAGAGCTCGGCCATGGTCGGCAGGGACGGAAATTTGGAGAAACCCCGCAGCAGGATGGTATTAGCCGCTTGGAGGTCGCTTAAGATCCCGGTCACCTCATCAAGAAATGCGTTGACGATCTCGGCTGTTCTTTTGGCTTCGGGCACAAGAGGAAGAGCATAAGCGCGCGGTTTATTGTCTTTTTGCGGATCGGCATCAGAGAGAGCGTCTTGAAGACCTTCGCCGCTGAATTTCACCACGAACCGGTGTTCCTTTCCAGGGAAGAGAGCAATTTTCATTCCCTGCTGCGGCCGGAGCGACGCATTTATGCGCTGGCAGAGTTTTTCATTCTCGCTCGTGGGGATCCTCCCTGCTCTGCGGTCAACAATCAGGCCATCTTTTAGAGTGGCGTAATTGCCCCTGGCCACTAGGTCGTCTTTCCCCACTTCCACGGCCGACCCTAAGGCTTCGAGGATTCCCCGGCCGAGCTGGTAGCGCAGCGGGTCATAGCCGAAAAGAGCCAGGTGGGCAGGACCGCTTCCCGGAGTGATGCCCCGGAAGACAGGGTCAGTCAGGCCGCAAACGCCTTTCCGGGCGAGGCTGGCGAGGTGAGGGGCATGAGCTTTCTCAAGCGGAGTCTTGCCCGCGACGGGAAGATCGCCCAATCCATCCAGAACCAAAAGGATAATTTTTGATGGCGTCGAGACCGTAAGTTCCGCTACAAGCTTTTCCCAGTCCATGAGACTTCACTATAAATAAATTTGCTCTTCCCGTCAATTTTTATTGACTTAGAGTTAGCAAATCCGCTCACGTCCTCGCCTCGCTCTCCTCTCGTTTCACTCGAGGGCCCTTGCCCGCTCGGCTCCGGATGTCCTCGTTCACACATGGCCCTTCGCTCAGGCTATAAAGGGGGCACAGACATACTCGCCGGCCTCCGGCTTCCCTCAAAACCCAAAATTTTCAGGCGAAATCTCGCATGGTCGCTTCATCCCTTTCCAGCCCTCCCTATTTCTCATCACGGGAAAAAAGATGCGGACGCTTGTTTACAGCGACAATCCTGTTTGCTAAAATCGGAAGGTGAATAAAGTCCTCGTCCTCGATTTCGGCTCCCAGTACACTCAACTCATCGCCCGAAAAACAAGAGAGCTGGGCGTTTATTCGGAAATCTTCCCCTTCGATACTCCTCTTTCTCGAATAAAAAAAGAGAACCCTGCGGCGCTCATTCTCTCCGGCGGTCCGCGGAGCGTTTATGAGCCAGATGCGCCTCTTCCTGATACCGGCATTTTTCGTCTGGGAATTCCCGTCCTTGGCATCTGCTACGGCTTGCAGCTCATGGCCCATCTTTTAGGGGGCAAAGTTGTCCCCTCCGCGAAAAGGGAATATGGGTTTGCCCACCTAAAAATCATAGACAGGAGCGGATTGCTCAAAGGGATTAAAAATCATGGGCAGGTCTGGATGAGCCACGGCGACCGGGTGGAGCGGATTCCTCCAGAATTTGTCGTGACGGGAAAGACAGCCAATACCAAAATCGCTGTCATTGAGTCGAGGGAGCAGAAATTCTACGGCGTCCAGTTTCATCCTGAAGTCATCCACACCCAGCAGGGGAAAAAAATTCTGGCGAACTTTGTTTTTTCACTGGCAGGGTTGAAACCGGAATGGAGCTTGAAGTCGTTCATCGAAAAGAAAGTGGCCGAGATTCGCCAGCTTGTTGGGAAAGAAAAAGTGATCTGCGGCCTCAGCGGCGGCGTGGATTCCCTTGTTACCTCGCTTATCGTCCACCGCGCCGTCAAGAACAACCTCACCTGCATCTTTGTGGATAACGGCCTTTTGAGAAAAGGCCAGTACGAGGAGCTCATGGATGAGTTTCGCCGCAAGCTTTCGCTTCGCGTCATCGGCGTTGATGCCTCTGAGCTCTTCTTGCGAAGGCTCCGAGGGGTGATTTCTCCGGAGAGGAAAAGAAAAATCATCGGCCGGGCATTCGTTGAAATCTTTGAAGAGCAGGCCCGCAAGATAGGCGGCGTCAGGTTTCTTGCCCAGGGGACCATTTATCCTGATGTGATCGAGAGCGCGCCGGTGAAAGGCCCGTCCTCGACGATCAAATCTCACCACAATGTCGGCGGTTTGCCTAAGGGCTTGAAGTTCAAGCTGGTGGAGCCTCTGCGGGAGCTTTTCAAGGATGAAGTCAGGGCGTTGGCTTATCGGCTTGGTGTGGACAGAGATTTCATCGCCCAGCATCCATTCCCCGGGCCTGGCCTGGCGGTGAGGATTCTCGGCGAGGTCACGGCCGGGCGCATCGCCATGCTGAGAGAAGCCGACCGGATTCTTCTCGAAGAAGTCCGCAAGTCCGGTCTTTATAATAAGTTATGGCAGGCCTTTGCCGTCTTGCTTCCCGTGAGGTCGGTCGGCGTGATGGGCGACCGGCGGACCTATCAGCAGGTCGCTGTCATCCGGCTGGTCCAGAGCGTTGACGGCATGACCGCCAACTGGTATGCTGCCAAACCCCGGGTTCTCTCGCGGGTCTCGACGCGCATTGTCAACGAAGTGGATGGCGTCAACCGCGTGGTTTATGATATAACAACTAAGCCTCCGGCAACGATCGAATGGGAATGAAAGCATAAAGACAACCATGGAGCATTCTTTCATCCATCTTCATAACCACTCCGAGTTCAGCATCCTGGACGGCGCCGTGAAAACCGCCGACTTAGTGGAGGCGGCTTACCAGAACAAGATGCCTGCTGTCGCCCTGACCGATCACGGGAATATTTTCGGAGCCGTGACCTTCTTCAAACAGGCGAAAGTTAGGGAGATCAAGCCCATCCTCGGCTGCGAAGTGTATGTGGCTCCGAAGAGCCGGTTTGAGAAGAGAGACGATACCCACGATCGGCACCATTTTCACTTGCTGCTCCTGGTTAAGAATGAAAAAGGTTACAGAAACCTCTGCCTCCTGTTGAGCAAAGCCTATCTCGAAGGTTTTTATTATCGCCCCCGGATCGATAAAGAGCTCTTGTCCGGCCATGCCGAAGGCCTGATCGGGCTTTCGAGCTGCCTGAAGGGCGAAATCTGCCATTTCCTGGAGCGGGAGATGGAGGAGGCCGCGGAAAAGGCTGCCCTTGAGTATTCTTCTTATTTCGGCAAAGGAAATTTTTATCTCGAACTCCAGGACCACGGCCTTGCTCCGCAGAAGGCCATCAACCCCCGGCTTGTCGAGATGGCGAAGAAACTCGACCTTCCGCTGGTCGCAACCAACGATATCCATTATCTCCGGAAAGAGGATTCGGAAAGCCACGATGTCCTTCTATGCATCCAAACCAACAAAAAGGTCAGCGACCAGGACCGGATCCGCTTCGGTTCCACTGAATTCTATTTCAAATCCGGCGCGGAGATGGCCGAGCTTTTCAAGGATGTCCCCGAAGCCATCCAGAACACAACGCGAATCGCCTCCCAGTGCAATTTTGATTTCCCTGCAGGTTCCCATTTCTTGCCCCAGTTTAAACCCCCCGACAAAGTCTCTCTTGAGGACTACCTGGCCCTTGTGGCCAAAGAAGGGTTCGAGATGCGCCGGGAGACCCTGAAGCGAAGATGGGAAAAGGGAGAGCTTGTCCATTCTCCTGAGGATTACGAAGATAGGCTGGAGAGAGAACTCAAGCTCGTCAATAAGATGGGGTTTGAGGGATATTTTCTGATCGTCTGGGACCTTATCCAGATGGCCAAGTCAAAAAACATTCCTGTCGGCCCGGGCAGGGGATCGGCGGCAGGAAGTTTTCTGGCCTTCTGCCTCGGGATAACGGATATAGACCCGCTGGAGTATGACCTCCTGTTTGAGAGATTCTTAAACCCAGAGCGGATCAGCCTTCCTGATATCGATATCGATTTCTGCGGCAGACGCCGGGAAGAAGTCATCGACTATGTGACTAAAAAATACGGCCAGGAAAATGTCTCGCAGATCATCACCTTCGGAACAATGGCCGCCCGCGCCGCCATCCGGGATGTCGGCCGGGTCCTCGAGGTTCCTCTTCCGGAGGTTGACAAGATCGCTAAGATGATACCGTTTGTCGGCCCCGAATCCACCATCGAGGGCGCTCTGGAGAAAGTGCCGCAGCTTCGGGATCTGCGGGATAAAAACGCCAAAATTGCCCATCTTCTTGCCGTCGCTCAGAAGCTCGAGGGCCAAGTGCGCCATCCCTCCATGCACGCCGCCGGCATCGTCATCACCCCCAGGCCGCTCGTGGAATTCATGCCCCTTTACCAGTCCGTCAAGGGCGAGATCACGTCTCAATTTCCGATGCAAGATATCGAAGCTATCGGATTACTCAAGATGGACTTGCTGGGGCTCCGCAACCTGACGGTGATCCAGGATACGGTGGAGCTCGTGGGGAAGAACCTGGGAGAAAAAATTGATGTGAAAAAGATTCCCTTAGATGATCAGGCCACTTTTGAGCTCTTCCAGGCAGGCAACACCGACGGTGTTTTCCAGTTTGAAAGCCCGGGGATGAAAGAGCTGCTGCGCAATTTCAAGCCGGAGAGCTTTCGCGACCTCATCGCCCTGAACGCCCTCTACCGGCCGGGCCCGCTCAAGAGCGGAATGACGAATGAGTTCGTCAAGCGCAAGAACCATCCTGAAACAACGAGTTATAAGTTCCCGGAGCTTGAGCCCATCCTCAAGGAAACACGAGGGATTATCGTCTATCAAGAGCAAGTGATGAAGATTGCCACCGAGCTGGCCGGTTTTACCTTGGCTGAGGCGGATATGTTGCGCAAAGCCATGGGCAAGAAGGTCACGAGCATTATGAAAGCCCAGAAGCAGAGGTTTGTCCAGGGCGCCAAGAAAAAAGGGATCAGCCAGGCCAAGGCGATTGAAATCTTCGAGCAGATCAAACATTTCGCCGAATACGGGTTCAACAAATCCCACAGCGCCGCTTATGCCTATTTAGCCTATCAGACCGCTTACCTCAAAGCCCATTATCCTGCCCATTTCATGGCCGCCCTGCTGACTTCAGAGGCCGAAAGAGGGGGAACCGCTCAGGTCGTCAAGTACATCAACGAATGCCAGGAGATGGGCATCAAGGTTCTTCCTCCGGATGTCAACGAAAGCAATTTTAATTTTACCGTTGTCAACGGAGAAATCCGTTTTGGCCTTTCCGCCGTCAAGAATGTCGGGGAGGCGGCCGTTCGTGAGATTCTCCGGGTAAGGGCAAAGAACGGCAAGTTCCAAGGTCCCTTCGAGATCGTGGCCGGGACTGACCCGAGGATTGTCAACAAGAAAGTGCTCGAAAGCTTGATCAAGGCCGGAGCCTTTGATTCTTTAGGCTGGCGCCGGTCCCAGTGTTTCCATCTCATTGACAATATGATCGGATACGGCCATGAGATTCAGAAAATGAACCTGACTCCGCAGAGCCTTCTTTTCGGCCGCAGCCAGATCGAGCCTCCTGACATTCCGGCCGAGGTCAGAGAAATGCGCGAGTGGGATGAGTCCCTTTTTCTTTCCTATGAAAAAGACGCCTTAGGATTTTATATCACCGGGCATCCTCTGGCCCAATTCGAGAAGCGCCTCAAGAAATTGACTTCTCATTCGCTCAGCCAGCTGGACGAGGAAAAGGATTTCAACAGCGAAATCCGGGTGGCCGGGATCATCTCTTCACTGAAATCCTTGAAGACCAGAAAGGACGAGAGGTTTGCCATTTTCATCTTGGAAGACTTGAGCGGACGGATTGATGTCGTGGCTTTCCCCGAGTGCTACAACAAATATTATGAGAACCTGAGGGAGGGGAATCTGGTCTGGGTCAAGGGCAGGTTTATGGGAGAGGGAGAAAACCGGCGAGTTAGCCTGATCGAGATCATGCCGCTCGCAGAAGCTTTTCAGAAACAGGCTAAAAAGGTCATCCTGAGGATTTTTCTTCCAGGGCTGGAGCAGTCTGTCGTCGAAGAATTAAAGGAGTTGCTGGGAAAAAATCCAGGGGAATGTCCTGTTTTCTTCGAGCTCGAGACGCCTCATTCTTACCGGGTTATCGCCCAATCCCCCGAGGTCAGAGGCGTTATTCCTTCCGAAGACCTCACCCGCAGCGTGGAGAGGCTGTTGGGAGAGGATTCAGTCCTTATTGAATATTAGGGACAGCCTGTGCTGGGAACCGTCCGTTGTATAATGGGGTCATATAATGGGGTCAAACCTATTTATAATGGGGTCAAACCTACACTTTTTACATTTTTGTAAAAAGTGTAGGTTTGACCCCATTCGTTGACTAGGTTTGACCCCGTTCGTTGACATTCACGATGACAGATTTCTATAGGGAATCTCGCGGCTAATCCCTTTATTTGACAGGGGGAACGGAAAAGTGATAATTAAATCTAACGTTTTCTGTTATTTTTGAAGCGTGAAATGGCCTACAAACTTGTTGTCGCCGACAGCAGCCCTTCTGTCCAGAAAGTTGTGCAGATGGCTTTTTCTGAGCCGGATTTTGAGGTCTATCCCTTCGAGGATGGGGTGGAGGTCCTCGAGTCCATAGGCCAGATCAACCCGGATGCCGTCCTTCTCAGCCTTTCTCTCCCTTCCAAAGACGGCTACGAGATCAGCCGTTATCTGAGAAGCCGGGAGGACTTCAGAAAGACTGCGCTTGTCCTCCTCAAGAATGTATTTGAGCCTCTCGATATTGAGAAAATGCATAGCCTCGACTACGACGAGATTATTCAAAAACCCTTTGATTCAGAAAAATTGGCCCGGCTGGTCAAGGACATTGTCGACAAAAAGAAGGGGCCGCACTCGTTTCCTGAAGAGTCGCTTCTTGATGAAATCCCAGCCACAGGCACTCTTCCCCTTTTTGAAGAAACGAGATTCCATCCTTCCTCCTCGCCGCTTCTTCCCGAGGAGGAGATTGAAGATAAGATCAGGCAGGTCATACGAGAAGAAATCCTCTCTGTGGAAAGAGAGCTGGAGAAAAGGCTCAAGGCTTCTCTTCGGGCAGAGATGGAGGACTGGCTGGGGAAAGAGATAAAAAAGACGCCTTAGAACCAAAGAGCAGAGTGAAGAAGATGACAATGAAGAGGAAAAAGATCCTTGAAAAATCCTACGACCCGAAGCCGGTAGAGGAGAAATGGTCCAAATTCTGGATCGATGAGAGCATCTTCACTCCGGATGTCCCCTCGGCGAGACAGAAATTTTCTATGGTCCTTCCGCCTCCCAATGTGACGGGCTCCCTTCACATGGGCCATGCCCTTTGTTTCACCCTGCCTGATATCATCGCCCGCTGGCGGAGAATGCAGGGGTATAACGTTCTCTGGCTTCCCGGCACGGATCATGCTTCTATTGCCGTCCACAACGTGATCGAACAGAGCCTCGCTGAGAAGGGGCTCAGCCGGGAGAAGCTCGGCCGGGAAGAGTTCCTCAAGGTCGCCTGGGACTGGAAGCAGAAATACGGCGGCATTATCACCGGCCAGCTCAAAAGGCTCGGCGCCTCTTTAGATTGGACGAGGGAAAGGTTCACCCTGGATCCGGGGTTTGCCCGCGCGGTGCGGCATGTCTTTGTTGAGCTTTATAAGGAAGGTCTCATCTACCGGGATTATTATCTGGTCAACCGTTGCCCGCGCTGCCGCACGGTGCTCTCCGACATCGAGATCGAGCACAAAGAGCTTCAAGCCAAGCTTTACTACATCAGGTATCCCCTCGTCGAAGGCGAGGGCGGAATCGCTGTGGCCACCACCCGGCCGGAAACCATGCTGGGCGATACAGCCGTGGCTGTCCATCCTGAGGATGAGCGCTATCTCAGATTTCAGGGGAAAAAAGTCCTCCTTCCCTTAGTCGGCCGGCGCATTCCCGTTATCCTGGACAGAAGAGTGGAGAAAGAATTCGGGACCGGTGCGGTCAAGGTCACTCCGGCTCACGACCCCGTAGACTTCGAGTTAGGTAAAGAGCACAACCTCGAGCAGGTTATCGTGATTGACGGCTCGGGGAAGATGACCGAGGCTGCCGGGGAAGAGTTCAAAGGGCTGGACCGGTTTGAGTGCCGCAAGAAAGTCCTCCAGCGGCTTGAGGAGGCGGGGCTGCTGGTCAAGGTCGAAGACTACCAGCACATGGTCGGACACTGCTACCGCTGCAAGACGATCATCGAACCTCATCTTTCCTGGCAGTGGTTTGTGAAGATGGCTCCGCTGGCCAAAGAGGCGATTCGGGTGGTTGAGGACGGGACGATCGAGTTTATTCCTCCGAACTGGGCCAAGACCTATTTTGAATGGATGTACAAAATCCACGACTGGTGCATTTCCCGTCAGCTCTGGTGGGGTCACAGAATTCCAGCCTGGTACTGTAGCGCCTGCGGAGAGATCATTGTTGCAATGGAGACACCGCCGCGATGTGAGAAATGCGGGAGCGAGAAGACAGTGCAGGAGGAAGATGTCTTGGACACTTGGTTCAGCTCAGCCCTCTGGCCTTTTGCCACGATGGGTTGGCCGGAGAAGACGGCGGATTTGGAGATGTTTTACCCCACCGACCTGATGGCGACGGGTTTTGACATCATCTTTTTCTGGGTGGCCCGGATGATCATGATGGGCCTCAAGTTCACCGGCAAGATCCCCTTCCGGCATGTTTTCATCAATGGCCTCGTCAGGGACTTTCGCCGGCGGAAAATGAGCAAATCCGAGGGCAATATCATCGATCCCCTGGAGATGATCGATAAATACGGCACGGACGCTTTGCGCTTTACCCTGGCTTCACTGGCCATCCCGGGCATGGACCTTTCACTTTCCGAAGAACGCATGTCGGGCTACCGGGCTTTCGCCAACAAGATCTGGAACGCTTCGCGCTTTGTCCTGATGAACCTCGATGAAGAGGGCGAGGTGTTCAAGGAAGAGGAATTGACCCTGGCCGACCGCTGGATCCTCAGCCGCCTTTCCGGGATCACTCGAGAGCTCGGGTTGGCGCTGGAGCAGTATAAATTCTATGAGGCCGCCGAAAAACTTTATCATTTCATCTGGCATGAATTTTGCGACTGGTACATCGAAATGGCCAAGCCAAGCCTCAAGACAGAAAACAAAACCACAAAAGCGGTGCTGGCCAGGACACTTGACCATGTCCTGAGGCTTCTCAACCCCTTTATGCCTTTTATCACCGAAGAGATCTGGCAGCACCTTCCCGTCCACGGCAAGTCCTTAGCTGTAGCCTCTTTTCCACTATACGAGCCGGGTTTGCGAGACGCCCGGGCGGAAGAGGAGATGCTCCTTCTTCAAAACCTTGTGATTGAAGTCCGGACCATCAGGGCCGAGAATAAGATTTCGCCCCGGGAGAAAATTGAAATTTGGCTCAAGAGTCCGGGAGAGAAAGAGAAGAGGCTCATCCCGGGAATCCGGACCTATATCCTGGCCCTGGCCAACAGCGCTGAGGTCCGTCTTTGGGATCATTTTCCGGCCGAAAAAAGGCTTCTTAAAGGGGTCACCGGAGGGTGGGAAGTGGCCATCCCTCTGGAAAGTGTGTTTGACCTCGAGGCTGAAAAATTAAGACTGGAGAAGGAGATCAAGAAGGTTCAGGCAGAGATGGAGAAAGTCGAAGGGAGACTCCAGAACAACGATTTTATCGAGCGGGCGCCACAGCCTGTCATCGAGGAGACGAAACGAGACCTTGAGCAGCTCCGGGATAAAAAGTCGAAATTAGAAAAAAGCCTGGAGCAGATCAAGGCTTAACGGCTGATGAATGTCGTTGCGAGCGTGAGCGAAGCAATCCGACGAAGTCGCCGCGAGCGCAGCGTGGCAGTCTCAAAGTATAAGGATGAGATTCCTCGCTTCGCTCGGAATGACCCTTTCGGGTCAGACCGCCACGGCATCTTTGCTGCCTCGCGATGACAACCATGGCAAAATATATTTGGCAAACATTTTTCTTATGAATATCATGACAGTCGGGCCCAAGGCAAAAAGCAGCCCGAAAGTCTTTCCATGAACATCGGGGCCATCATCCAAAGTTTTGAGACGTGCACTTCCACTAACGATATAGCCAAGATGTTAGCAGAAGAGGGGGCGGAAGAAGGGACCGTTGTCATTGCCGAGGAGCAGACAAAGGGAAGAGGGACAAAAGGCCGCGGCTGGCATTCTCCTCGTGGAAAAGGCCTTTACGCATCCGTCATTCTCCGGCCGAAGCGGAGCGACATCTCTCTCCTCCCTCTTGTGGCCGGAGTGGCCTGCGCCGAGGCCATCCGTCGTGCGGCAGGGCTTGAGGTCAGCCTCAAGTGGCCGAATGACGTCGTCTGGCGAAAGAAGAAGCTCGGGGGCATCCTTTGCGAGAGCGGGTTTTTGGGGAATACTGCTATGTATGCTATCCTGGGCCTCGGCCTGAATGTGAGCCAGAAGAAGAATGATTTTCCGGAAGAGCTTCGGCGCAGCGCAACTTCGCTCAGGTTAATCCTCAAAAAAGAGGTGGACCGGGCCGGGCTTGAGCGCAACTTCTGGCAGGCGCTCAACCGCTGGTACAAGCTTTTTGGTCAGGGGAGGAAAGAAGAGATCATTCAGGCGTTTGAGTCAAAGTTTATTTATCCTATAGGAAAAGTAATTAATATTCAAAAAGAAGACGAAGGCCATTCCGGAGTCTTCCTCGGGATCGACTCTCAAGGGAGATTAAAGCTCCAGAAAAACGGACAAGAGTTCCTGTTCTCCCTTTCAGAGATTCAAAGCATCGAATAAGGCATTTCCAGAGACGATACTTCTCAGTAAGCATCACGGGAAAATAGATGTTAACTACTTCTCAATTATGATGGAGGTGAGGGTGGAGAGATGCTATCATATAGGAAGGAGAGAGGGATTATGCTTTTAGCTATTGACATAGGGAATACGAAGGTTGCGCTGGGTGTTTTTTCTGGGGAAAAGCTGGTCAAGGATTGGAAGGTCAGGTCGGAGAGGGAGAAAACGAGCGATGAATACAGCATCGTGCTGCTTGAGCTCCTCCGGACTTCCCACCTTGAGCGGGCAGCGATCAAAGACGTGATCATCTCCAGTGTTGTTCCGCCTTTGACGCCTGTTTTCCAGAGCCTGAGCCAAAACCTTTTCGGTCTCAAGGCTATGGTCGTGGGACCGGGACTTCGGACTGGAATGCCCATCCTCTACGAGACTCCGCTCGAAGTCGGGGCCGACCGAGTAGTCGCTTCTGTGGGGGCTTTCGAGAAATACGGCGGGCCCTGCATCATCCTCGATTTCGGCACAGCCACAACTTTTGATGCGGTGACGGAGAAAGGAGAATATCTGGGCGGGGCGATTGCGCCCGGAGTCGAGATTTCTGCCGAAGCTCTTTATCTCAAGACAGCCAAGCTCCCCAGGATCGAAATCGTCAAGCCTAAAAAGGCCATCGGCCGGACCACGGTGACGAGCATGCAATCCGGGCTCTATTTCGGATACATCGGTCTGGTCAACAACATCATCGCCGAGATCAAAAAAGAGCTGGGAGAAAACGCCAAGATCGTTGCCACCGGAGGCTTTGCCGCCCAGGTCAGCCCGGAAATCAAGGCCATCCATCATTACGAACCACATCTCGTGCTGGAAGGGCTGCGGATCATCTACGAAAGAAACACGGAGGAAAAGCAAGGCGCCTGAGGGCCGCTTTCGAAGAGAAAAGGGATGGAACGCCAGTCGCAAAGAAGCCGCTACTTCCAAGAAATTGCCCAGGCTTTTTTTGACCTTAGGGGTGCGCCCTTTGTCCTCTCTTCTAAGGATATCGTGACCATCTCCACCTGGGAAGAGATGGGCATTCCGCTTCGCGTCGTCCTGGAGGGAATTCAAAGGGCCTTCGAGCATTACAAGAAGAGGCAGGCTGGAAGCCGAAAAATATCCTCCCTTTCTTACTGCAACGCCGAGGTGTTGAGGGCTTTTGCCCAGTTCCGGGAACGGAACGTAGGCCGCCGGAGCAAAGAAGTCTTCCGGGAGGAGAAAAAAAAGAGGGTTAGACTCGAAGTGCAGAGATTTTTGCAGTTCCTTTCCCCTGAGGTCAGCTACCTCAAGGACATTTACAGAGAAGCTTTTAATATTCTCTCCCGAAGAACTGCCAAAGAAGAGGAGCTCGAGAGAATGGAAGACAAAGTCGAGGAGTTGATCCTCCGTCATGCCCAGGAGATGGAAAAAGCCGAGGTTGAAAGGCGCATTATGGCTAATTTTAAAGGACGGCGGGACTCTGGAGCCCAAGAAATATATAAAATCCAATTGGTAAAATTTATGAGAGAAAAATACAGAATTCCGCACCTGAGTTTTTTCTACTATTGAACCGATGGAAGAGACCCTGCTTTCCTTGTTGAGGCAAAAAAGAAATGGCCTCTCTTTCCATCAGCTCGCCCGCCTTCTCCGCCTAAGAGTCAAAGAGCAGAAAAAATTGCGCCGCGCGTTGAAGTCGCTCCAGAGCCGGAGCATTATCCTCAAAAAGAAGGACTCTTATGTCGTGGCGCAAGAGAAAACTCTCATCAGAGGCGCGGTTGTCTCTTCTTTGAGGGGATTCGGGTTTGTCCGGCCCGAGAATAGAGATATGGAGGATATTTTCATTCCCGGCCGGCACTCCCTGGGGGCTCTCACGGGCGATATTGTGGAGGTCCTCTATGAAGAACGGGGAAAAAAGGGAAAGCCCGAGGGAAGGATCGTCCGCATCCTGAAAAAAGGCCGGGAAACGGTTCTTGGGATTTACGAGGAGCGATTCGGCCAGCCTTTCTTTTTTCCTTTCGATTCTGCTTCTGCTGAGGAAATCCCGCTTGCGTCCAAAGGCCCTTTTGCCTTGAAGCCGGGCATGATTGTGGAAGTGGGAAGAGACAGTTTTAAATTGAGAAGAATCTTTGGCCTGCCTGATGAACCGGGCGTCGACACCGAGGTTGTCATAAAGCAGCACAATTTAGCCACCGTCTTTTCCAAAGAAGCCCTGGACGAAGCCAAAGCGGTGCCGCGTCGGATCTTAGCCCAGGATAGAAAGGGGAGGAAAGACTATCGGAGCTGGCGCACGGTAACAATAGACGGAGAAACGGCACAGGACTTTGATGACGCGGTCAGCGTGAAGAAGCTTCCCTCAGGCCATTTTCTTTTGGGCGTTCACATCGCCGATGTCTCGCATTATGTCAGGCCTGGCTCCGCTCTGGATAAGGAGGCTTTGCGGCGCGCCACGAGCGTCTATTTTCCCGATCTCACGCTGCCAATGCTCCCGGAGGAACTTTCCAATGACCTCTGCAGCCTTAGGCCGAGGAAGACAAGGCTCGCTTTTTCTGTGCTGCTTGAGATCGATAAAAGCGGCCAGGTGGTCAAATCAGAATTCCATCCTTCGATCATCAAGACAGCAGAACGAATGACTTACACGTCTGTGTTCAAAATCTTTGAGGATGATGAAGAGGAGCGCCAGAAGTACGGCCATCTCGTCCCTGACTTCCTCCTGATGAGAGAGATAGCTTCACGTCTTCGGGCCAGAAGGGAAGAGGCGGGAAGCCTCAATTTTGACCTCCTCGAGCCTGAACTTGTCTATCGGGAAGGAAAGCTCCAGCGAGTGGCCGCTTTCGAGGCGAATGAAGCCCATCATCTCATCGAGGAATTCATGGTGGCTGCCAACGAGGCTGTAGCGTCAGCTTTGAGCCGAAAATCGCCACTTGCCCTCTACAGAGTTCATCCCGCTCCGGGGCTTTCGGACCTGGAAGAATTGGGCAGCATGCTGGACCATTTCGGCCTCCTCCTTCCGAAGCCCGAGAGAGTGACCTCAAAGGATTTGCAGCGTATTTTGAAGGTGGTGGAAGGGAAGCCCGAGGAAAAATTTATCCAATTCCAGGTTCTCCGGGCCCTCAGGCTGGCTGTCTATTCAGCAGAAAACACGGGACACTACGGCCTGGCCAAGAAAGAATACACTCATTTCACCTCTCCGATCCGGCGATATCCGGACCTTATCACTCATCGCCTGCTCAAAGCAGCGCTCCAGGGAGAAAAGCTTCGAATCCCTGCTCTTCCCTCCCTGGCCCTTCACTGCTCCGAGCAGGAGAGAAACGCGGACGAGGCGGAAAAACAGCTTGTCGAGTGGCGCATCTTCCGCTTCCTCAAGGGTAAGTTAGGGGAAGAATTCGAGGGCATCATTGTGGATATATCGAGGGCCGGCGTTGTGGTTGAGCTTGAAGATTATTTTGTCGATGGCCTTATCCCCTATGCCGACCTGGACGGTGACTATTACCGCAGGAGGTCTAAAAAAACATTGGTGGGGAAGCGGTCCGGGAGAAAGTTTGATTTAGGGGAAAGAGTCAAAGTCATCCTAACTTCGGTGGACCCTCTCCGGCGCCGGATGAACTTTGCCCTGAGCCAAGATGCCTCTGGAGTATCCGGATGAAGACATATCGCTTCGAGGCTTTCTTGGCCCTGGAAAAAAAAGAAGGAATTCTGCCCGCTCAGGCTGTGCTCTTTATCCAAGGGCAGAAAGTCCCCGCCTCTCTTCGCATCCTTGAGCCCGCTGCGGAGACGAGGGCCCCCCGGTTTTTCGTTCAGTTTTCGACTCGGCGTCCCCTGTCTCTGAAGTGGAGAGAGCCCTTTGAAGTTTTGGAAGGCAAAAAAATGGAGCCCATCGGCCGGGGAGTGGTCCTCAATCCCTTCCTGCCGGAGAAGGCTAAATTCAGAAAAGACGCCACCATAGATTTCCTCCTCGCTCTTTCGGGAACCGAGAAGGATATGCTCGCCGGGCTTTGCCGGGAAAGAGGAATAAAGGGGCTGCGAGAGCAGGAGATCCAGGAATTTTCTCCTTTGGGCGGGGAGCAGATTCTGCGCCTGGGCGAGAAGCTCGAGGAAGAAGGAAAGGTCAAAATCATCTCCTTTTCCCCAATCTTTCTGATCTCCCGAGAGAGCTTCGACTTTCTCTGCGAGAAGATTCTCGCCTTTCTTGAGCAGTTACGGCAGAGCCATCCAGGGCAGAGAGGCGTTGCGCTGGAGAGGATCAGGAAAAGATTTGATCTCGCTGAGAAGGTCCTGACTCTGGCTGTCAAAACGCTCGAAAGAACCGAAAAAGCCCGCCGGGTCGGCCAGAAGCTTGCTCTTTATTCCCATGAGGTTTTGCTTTCTCCTCAAGAAGAAAGCATCCTCCAGAAACTCGAAGAGATGTGTTTCAGGGGACAATTCCAGACTGTTTCCTTAGGGGAAATCCGGAGGGAATTCCGCCTTTCGGCCGATCGGCTGGAGCGGCTTCTTTCACTTCTCGTCGAGAGAAAAAAGATTGTTCCGGGGCCGGAGGGGCTCTACATCCATGCCCATTGGCTGGACGGAATCATCGGCAAAGTGAGAGCATTGGGCAAGAAGGAAATGACGGTATCAGAGTTTAAGGCTTTGACCGGCTTGAGCCGGAAGTATGCCATTCCTCTTTTAGAATTATTGGACCAGATGAGGGTAACGCAGCGAAAAGGGCCGGCGAGAGAGATACTGTAAAGACTATCGGAGGGGCTCGGTTGCTTGGGGCGAGCCGTATGTTTTAAGAAGGTTATCAAAAAAAGCTTTGACCCTCTCCTCGAATCTTGCCCTGGCGTAAGCTTGAGCCTTTTTATAGGCCGATTCACTCAGTCTTTGGATAAGCTTTGGGTCCCTGAATAATTTCATTGAATATTTCAGCAATTCAGCTTTGGAGTCCACTCTGAATCCATTCACGCCGTGGTCCACAATTTCCCTAAGCCCGCCTCCATTATAGACGATAGGAACCATCTTGTTTTGCATCGCCTCAACGGTCGTCATGCCAAAATGTTCAATCGCCGATGGGTCCTCATGTTTTAAGCCGCATAAATGCCAGAATAACGTTGATTCCCGGTAGAGGCGTTTCAACTCTTCGATAGGTATATTAATTTTCAATTCAACATTTTGACCCGGATTGTCGCTTATGATCTTTTCCAATCGCGCGAGATAAGGGTTATTTGGGTTGCTGCCGCCGACCAGAATAAATTTCCAGTCTCTGACGAGCTCCGGCCATTTCCGATTTAAGGTTAGAAATGCCTCTATCATTTCTTGCTGTCTCTTTGTTCCCTCAGGTTCAAACCTCGCCACAGAAAGAATAGTTTTCTTTTTAGGGAATTCCCCTCCCGCGGCTTCCATGTCCACAGGAGGGTAAATATGGTCGTGCGGAAAGATCTTCCATTTAT
>Ga0315280_10002240_pt1 | contig 31543 bp, 20 predicted proteins | sample YL17G06_40_MG_FD_203697 | JGI IMG/M metagenome (GOLD analysis project Ga0315280, IMG submission 203697) | Sediment microbial communities from Yellowstone Lake, YNP, Wyoming, USA - YL17G06_40 | ecosystem: Environmental > Aquatic > Freshwater > Lake > Sediment | place: USA: Wyoming | collected... | reverse complement strand
GGCCCGACCAGTTTCCATAGCTCATCGCTTACCACAGGCTTGGGCATCGGCATTCCCTCCCCGCAGGAATGCCTCCGATCCAGCCATTACTCCAATCCTACTACCGGGTTTTGTTAGAGACTCTTAGTGAGCTGCACGTTGTATCCTTCGTTTAGGAGTACCTGACGCAAGCGCGTGGCGACTCCCCAGTTTACGCTTACCTCCTGAAGCCCATTCTGCAGTGCAGTCCCGCTATTCACCTCAGACGGGTGGCCGGGGTCGAGACAGATCATCATCTGTCTGCGTGCCGGTACTGTGGCCCTGGATGCGGCCTGCGGGCGACCAACAGCTGCGGCACCCGAGCGCACTGTGAGCGCGCCCGCGCGAACTAGCGCCACACGCGACGATAGGAACGCCCTTACCCAGAGTGCAGCGCCCAACGCGCACAGCGAGATCAGCAGGCACCGCCAGGCTCGGCTGCCTCTCTCGGTTCGGGCCAATCTCGCTTCCCTCTCACCATCTGAGCCCATGGGTATCCTGGTATTCCCGGATGAACGCGGCGTTCCGCTTCTCTAGGTCGCCCAAGTCGTTATCCGAGTAGCTTGCCCTGGGTGCATACCAGCCCGTTGCAGAGAAGTAGGTCTGAATCTCCTCGCGCTGGAAGCGCCTCCCGTGCCTCGCGTAGATCTCGTTCCTCATCAGGGCGAGATCGCGGGCCGACCTCCCAATGAGGTCTTGCTCCTTGAGTGGCCGAGTACGGACAGAGGTAGCCAGCAGCCGACGGGCTTCCGGTGCCACTCCCGGGTGACTGGGGGTCTTGATCTGCACCATCTACGGAGCGCGAGCTGACCCGCGCGCCCGTGCTGGATACAGGGGCACGCGTAGTTTGTGGTGTCCCTCGGCGGTGCGAGCTCCGCAGTCCGATCACCGCCGAGATGGCAAGCACCGTAGCGACCGCCGCGATGGCCCGTGCCTTCTGAGGCTGCGATCGTGGCGTCGACGCCGCCGGCGCCGGCTCGGGAGCCATTGGCGTGGCTGGGGCCGGCTGGGCCACCGGGGCTGCGGCTGGCCGGCCGGCGCACCCGAAGGTGGTACAGCCCTGATTCGCCTGCCAGCACTCCGCGTGATGTAGAGCCCTGCACTCCGGGCAAGCGACCTCCGCTGCGCCTGACGCTATTGGCGATCGGCAGTATGGACATACCTTCTCCATAGCGCCCACTTCAGTACTCCCTTTCTCGCCCCGCCCGTCCGGCCCGGGGCCGCTCGGCCTCAGGAGGGCCCTGACCACGCTTGCGACCACGCCATCTCTTCCGACACGATCAACAGACGGCCAGAGGGTGTCTCTCTTCGCACCTGCAGAACCTTTGGGCCCTGGTCGCCGTACGGCTTGCCCTTTCCGCTGTCGAGGTAGTAGTACTGAGTGAACTCGACACTGGCGCTGAGGCCGTTGGAGGAAACGCGCACCGCGAGTTCGGACACTTCCACGACAACTCGTACAGCGCTCCGCAGCTGGTTGCCTCGATCGGACACCCACCCGGCGTAATCGTATGAGTAGGTCTTGCCGCTCTTGGTACGCTTGGTGCCGTAGAAGTCAGTAGCATAGAGGGCCTTGTATGAGGCGACGTCTCTGGTCCCCTGAGCTATCTGCCAGCGCCCGACGAACTCGCGCACCTCTGCCTCGGTGATGGGCGCCTCCGGCCAATTCGTGCGATCCGGGTCCTCAGTCCCGCGAGCCGCTCCCTTTGCGCCGGCACGGCCGTTTGCGGCGGCCGTGCCGGCGGAGATGGTAGGCGACGTCTGCTGCGTGTGTGAGCGGCGCGAGTTCCGCAGCCCCGCCGCCGCAGCGCCGAGAAGCACCACAGCGACCGCCACTAGGACCGCCCTCTGGGGTTGTACTCGCGGCGCTGGCCTCGCACTCCCCGCCGACGGCGCGGCCGATGCGGAGAACAGCGCGGGGGGCACCGAAGGCGCCGGCGCGGCCGCTACCTTCGCACAGCCGAAGCTCGTGCAGCCCTGGTTCGCCTGCCAGCACTTGGCGTGATGCCGCACTCCACAACTCGGGCACGTCACCTCCGCCGCGCCCGCCATGGGCTGCCCGCAATATGCACACAGTCTCTCCACAGCGCTCACAACAGACCTTCTCTCAGGCTGGGCGCTTGGGGTTGCCGCTCGGCCAGGATGCAGCATGCTGACCGGATTCGGACCTGCGCGCCGGAGACTGGCGGAGGGCGGGTGTCGCCTACCCACTCACTTCACAATGCTGGCGCTCCCATCGGCCCGAATCACAACCATCTTCCCAAGGTAGACCTCGACAAAGGCGTACTCGTCGTGGCGGGCGAGCGCGCGAGCGCGCTCTAGGGATGCTGGCAGCACCTTGTATGGCGGGTAGTGCTCGATGATGCCCCCGGCCAGGTCCAGCGTGTGCACCTCGAACGGCGGCCCCAAGTAGCACTTGGCTACCACACCCACCAGCGCGTCCGGATCGGGAAGCTCCTCCCGGATTGCCTCAATGAGGCTGTTGTACTCCACGGTACCCACGGCCAAGTGTCCGGCGTCGAGTATTCGCAATGCCTCCATGTAGCGACTCGATCGCTTCTCCCTGAGACGGCGGTCTGACGTAGCGTCTGCTACCTTCGCCTTGGACTGAACCGAAGCCTCAGGTGATAGCTTGTGAGCGACGTGCTGGTCCCGGCTTAGGATGATGCGTCGCATAGCCTGTGCCTCTCCGATAGGGCGTAGTGCCGCCGACAGTTGCGCCAGAGATCATTGCCTAGGGTAGCAACACAGGACCGGCCAGGTGTTACAGGAGCACTCTCCTTCTTGGCTTCTCCGTGGACAGCTCACGACCCCCGATGGCATGTCCCGAGGCAGGCACGGCTCGCTCTCGGCCCCACGCCCGGATCGCCTCCACCCTTTCAGGGCTGGTGGCGGACAGTGGCACCACGTTCTGGAAGCTCGTCTTCAGGTGCTCTTCCGAGAACTGGAGGCCGTCGTTCGCTACAAGACGGTAGGCCACTTCCCTCACGGCGGACTCGATATCCGAGCCAGCAAACCCCTCGCTAGCCTTCACCAACTCATCCATCAACTGGGTGGGGCAGTCGATGCCGAGGAATCTGTGCGTGTACAGGCTGATGATCTCCTTCCGCTCTTCGTCAGTCGGCAGGTCAACGAAGAAGAGCTCATCAAAACGCCCCCGACGCAGGAGCTCCGCAGGGAGAAGGGTCACATTGTTCGCAGTGGCAACGACAAACACCATCTTCCTGCACTCCTGCAGCCAGAAAAGGAACTGCCCCACTAAGCGGTCGGTCACACCTGAGCTTGATCCGCTGCCAGCGCCCGAGAGCCCCTTCTCGATCTCATCGATCCACAGGATGCACGGCGATACATGCTCCGCTGTGGCCAGCGCTTCCTTGAACCGGTTCTCGCTCTGCCCAACATACATTCCCTGGACTGTGGCAAAGTCCAGGCGATACAGAGGCATCCTCCAAGTTGCTGAGATTGCCTTTGCTGACAGCGACTTCCCACAGCCAGGCACACCCACCAGCAGGATACCGCGCGGCATGGGAATGGCCTTCGCCCTGAGCGCGTCGCGCTTGCTCGGAGCAAGCAGCTTCTGTTTCTCGCTTAGCCACGCTCGCAGTCCCGCAAGGCCTCCTACGCTGAGTTCGTCCGGCCGAATATCAATCTTCTCGAGTCCAGCTATGTTGGTGAAGATCCTGTCCTTGGCGTACCGGACATCATTGAGATCCGACTTACTGACCTCTCGCTTAGCGATGAGCGTGGCGATGACGTTCTGTGCCTCGATGCGGCTGATGCCCGCCAGGATCGATGCGGCTTCGCGGTAGTCAGCGTCATCCCACTCTACGCGAATGTCGCGTATGTAGGGCTCTATGCTCTCCCGGATGATCGTATGCATCTCCTGCTCATCTGGGAAGTCGAGCGTCATCGCCATCCCGAGCCGCATGAGTTGGCTCCACACGGGCTTGCTGGTGATGACTATGATCGTAGCCGCGTGCTTCTCGGCCAGAGCAACTAGGTCGTAGAACTGCCTTGCGTTATCGCTATCGTCATCGAGCGACGACACCTCAGTCATCACGAAGGTCAGATTCTCGCGCTGACGTATCTGCTGGGAGATGAAGTCTACCGCCTCATAGACAGTTCTCCCCTCGTTCGCCGTGCGAGCTTGGAGGATCTCGTACATACCCTCCGAGAGGGTGTGTACATATACCGGTAGGCGCGTAGCGTCCGCCACCTTGCGGATGAGCTCAAGCACCCGCGAACGTTCGGTGGTGTTGACGGCCACGAACGGGATTCGCGCCATCAGGTAGCGAGCAAGCAGGTTCTCGAACTCCGTCGAGTTCATCTAGCGACACCTACCTTCCAGATGGTCCATGCTGGTCCATGCCGCCAGCGCAGACTGCAGCAACACGTCGGGCGTGAAGCCGTTGGCATCCTAGAATAGGTCCACTCGTGTCTTCCTGATGAGAGCCGGTAGTCGACCCGACCTATCCTCCTTCGCAGACAGCTCGAGCGACTCCTGGGCCCGCTGTGCGCACTGTGCGACCATCGACCGGAACGCCTGTTGCACATCGTTCGGGACTGCTCGCACGGAGACAAGACGCTTCAGTGTGCCGAACTCCCGGCGATAGGCCAGGAGATAGGCAACGATATCGCGTTCACTGCTTGCCCGTACGGCGAGCGCTTTCTGGCGCTTCTGCAGCTGCTCCAAACGCGTATCTATGGCCGTTCGCAGACGAGCCGTGAAACGCTCGGACACAACAGGGCCCCATTCGAGGCATCCGCCCTCCATCGCGCACAGCACCTCTTCGTCATGCCCCCCCATTCCAAACGCATCAAGGGCATTGGCCCATTCCGAGTAGGTTGAGGGAGGCTTCACAGCTGCCGTCTCACCCTTCTGATAGGAACCGCCGGTGGCAGAAGGTCCCAGTTCGGCAGTTCGGACGCGAAGCTAGGCGGCGGAGTGTCGGTGCGCGGTGTCTCCGTCGGGACCACCCGGGTTGGCCCGCTTGGGGCACCGCGTGCAGCGTCGGCCGTTCCTATCGCGGCTGCCGGCGGCTGCCGACCACCCGACCGAGAACTCGCGGCAGACGGACTGCCCTTTGTCATGGCTGCCCTGTCGATAGGGACCTGCCCGCCGCTCTGATCCCTGCTCCCTGATTGCGCGGCGCCCGTCATAGGCTCTGACTGCTGGGCGGACAGATTGCCCGCGGCATCCTCGGAGCGCCCCACGCTATCTCTGGCGCTGCCGCATCTCCAGCAATCCGCAAACTGGTCCTCGTGGGTCTCACCACATTGAGAGCATGTCCACATGTTGCAGATCTCCGTGCGCGAGATGCGTCGGCTCAGCTCACCGTCAGGAGTCTCAGATAACACCGCCTACCGCCATGTCAATATCGCCGGAATCAGTGCACCATTCGTGCACTGCTGTAACTGCTCCTCACAAACTGCGCCGCGGAGATCTCATCGAGGAGCTGCCTCAGTTCTGCACTCACCGCGTCCATCGAAGCCCATTCGCGTCGCCAGTCAACGACCTCCGCGAGAACGGCGCGAAGTATCTTCGGCATACTCTCCCGCAACTGACTGTGGTGGAGTGCAATGCTCTGTCGCTGGCCCTTCAGGCTGTTATCTGTGTAAAGGTAGTAGCCAACGCCTCCCGCAAGCGCGAGGATCGCGAAGGCCCAGTTCTGAGAGACTAGGGCGACAACTGCAATCACGCCCAGGACGGCAAGTGCTGCATAGTGGCCGGCGCCGAGCTTCACCCTGGCCAGGGCAGCCGCGTGCGATCTGTCTATCTCGTCTCTCATTGACTGGACCAACTCCGCCTCGTTCTCCCCCTCACGCGTGCGTCCGGACCAGTTGTCAATGGCGATCTGCATTTCCGTGGGAGTGCCTGACCGGATGGATGCTGTCAGGTCGTCGTAAGCGGACTTGATCCAGTCTTTCGTCAGTGCGACCGCCAAGCGCTGTGTGGCCTTTGACGCATCCGCCGTCTCTGGATTCATTGCAGCGTTGGTCAGCAACTGGGTGAAGTCGACCCGCTCGTCCAACGACCTCTCAGCATCCATCTTCACCTGCGCGGCCGCTCTGTCGCCTTGGCACTCGATGATCAGGTTAAGGAGTCTCTCGTCTCGTCTCAGCGGCAACTCCTCCTCATCGAAGTTTGCCACTAGGTTATCGAGGATCTCATCCACCTTGAATGCCAGTGTTTGTGCTACAGGGAGTTCCCCCTCGAGAATCCCACGGAAGTGATCCTTGAGTCGTTCATGCAGGCGGGCCCCCTGCATGGCGAATTGGAGTTGCGGCCAGGTCGGACTGTACTTCTTGAGGTTGACGTACTCATCCTGCCCAAGCACCGGGGCCTTGGCCCGCATGGCATTGACCCATTGCGCCTGCTGCTGCTCAACGAAGCCAGCCCGCGATGACAACTCGGTGATCCACTCCTGGATACGGCGCGAGCACTGACCTGTCGAGTCCGATCCCAGCAAACCGCACGCGAAAGCGTCGAGAACGACGACGATATCGCGCTCCAACGCCGTAGGGTCCTGCATGGCGAAGTATCTCTCGAGCCATCTCTCGCACCCGACGTTTCTGCCGGCTCGTCTGGCTACGAGAGCGAAGAAGAGCGACGTCCGCTCGTCGTTGCGCCTGATCGCCTCCTGCAGGGCTCGTCCGGCCAGATCGCGGTTGTCATTCAGCCACGACGCCAACGCGATAAGGCAAGGCGCGAGCCAGTAGCGCGGCGACCGCAGCATTAGCTCCTCGGTGCAGTCATTGACGATGCTCTGGCGCACCAGACTGACATCCGCCGCCTGCAGAATGCCGACCGCAACCCGGCGGACATCATCGTGGTGACTGAATCTGTCAATGAGTTCCTGGCGAACCTTCACTACTCGCGTCTCAGCGAGCTGCAACTCCTTCTGGAGAATGTCCCGCCTGACGAACTCCTGGAACTCCTGGACCAGCGAAACCAGCCGCGTGTCGACATCCTGGACTCTGCCATCAACGGCTGCCACCTCGCTACCGACGGCCTCGACCTGACCCGCCAGTCGCACGACGTTTTCATTCACCCGGCCAATGTTAGCGTTGATCGCGCTAAGCGCGCTGCCAAGACCACCGCTCATGTTCGCGTACCCTCCTCGTCAGCAGTTCAGACTCGAGCTGGCTGCATGCGTACCGAACTCAGGGAACAGCGGCGCAGACTACCACCGCGCAACTTCGTTCGACACTGCGCGAGTGACGTGACCGATGTGCGAGACGCCGCGCCTGAACGAAGTGGCGCCTCAAGCTGGCGGTGTTAGGAGGAAAGATCGCCGAGCGCCGACGAACGGGGCTTACTGCCACTGACCAGCCGGTGCGAGAAGGCACACCTGGGGGAAGCTGACCTCCGGTCATCGGCGCGCCCTCGCGTTCACACAAGCGAAGCTGGCGTGCGGCTTTTCCGCTCAGCACACTGCACCCCATTCCCAAGGGCCAGAACGGCCTAAGTGTTGCTGTGTGGACCGTCGGCGCCGACCACATATGTGGCACAGTACAGTTGTGATGGGCTGAATGGAGCGGTCGCCGCCTGCGAAGTCGGCCTAGGCCTCAGCGCGAGAAGCTCGGCGGGGTAGTGCGAAGCCGCCCCTCACCTGGCCGCAGATTACCAGCTTGCCGCTGTCTTGTCAACCAGCGACGCGACTTCCGACGGCCGGCAGTTTTCGACCACAGAGGTAGGCGTGGTGGGGTCACCGATTGTGCTCTCGACTTGCCTGTGCACCCTAGAAACGTCATCCGAGCGCTCCTGGGCGGTTCCCTTCCCGGCTGAGTCGGTGCCATCTCTGCCCCCATGAGTGGCCAACTCCGCACGCTGACTCCCAGCCGAGCGGGTCGCCGGAGTCGGGGATTGCCGAGATGCCGGAGTCATCGGCGAACCCGGTGCCGGCAGGTGATCAGTGCACTGGCTGTGTGCCCCCCGTCAGTACACCGCCTTGCCGGGGATGACCGCGCGCACGCCGCCGCGAGGGTCGGGAGTGTCACCGGGTCGCCGCGGGATGAGGTGGATGTGCGCGTGCATCACCGTCTGGCCGGCCGCGCTGCCGGCGTTAGCGCCCACGTTGAACCCGGCTATCGCTGGATCGGAGTCGGCTAGTTTGCCGCTTAGGTACCGGAGCAGATCATCGGCGTCCGCCCGCTCCTGCGCGGTCATGGTGAAGTAGTCTACGCGGTGTCGCTTCGGGATCACCAGGTGATGCCCGGGGGTAACTGGGTAGCGGTCAACGATCGCGAAGACGCTGCGATGCTCCTGAACGGCCTGGGCGAGAATCTCTGGTCCGCAGAACGGGCATCCCTCCGCCGGAGTATGCACAATCGGATCGCGGAAGTCGGCCTGGTCCTTGTTCCCCTTCGATCGGTTGCACTTGGCGCAGAGCACCTGGAGGTTCGCCAGTTCCGTCTTGCCGCCGCGTGAACGCGGGATGATGTGATCCACGTCCAGTGGACGGGTTTCCTTGGTGGCCCCACAGAGCGCGCATCTCCCGCCACCTGTCCTAAGCGCCAGGTAGCGGAGGGAATCTGGAACGGGGTCATCGAGCAGCCGGTAGTCCCACACCGCCAGACCTCGCCGCTGGAGGTACTCCTGGAGGCGCTGCTCCGTTAGCGACACGGATCCCGGCCGCGGCATGGCAGAACTACTGAGGTGAGCGGCGACCGGCCCCTCTGGCACTCAGCACAGCAGGGGCCGGTGTCTCTGGCCAGGGTGCGCTGTCCGAGGAGGGAGCGCCGCGACTCGGCGTCGCTTCCTTACTTGCCCGATCGCCCATAGCCGGCACACTCCAGCCGCCTGCGTTCTGTCGCCACGTGTGGTTGGCAGGCGGCAGTGACGCTCGCCCAGCAGACCTACAGCGGTGCGGATGCCGAGCCAGCGGGAGCGGCACGGGAAGCAGCACGCCTAGACTTGGGCCCCAGCTAGCCATGTGTGTGACCCACAGCCCGGCCGCTGCCATCTCGCCAGCTGACCACTCAAGTGTTCGGACCCCAGCAAGGGCCTCCTGAGCGGTTCCATCGCCGCCGGACAACCACTGAAGCACTCATCCAAGCCGGGCAGGTGCTGCACCTTGACAGGCGGAACCAGGTGACTTAGAGTCATCAGGCAGGCCGGCGGCACTCGGGGTAGATGCAGCGGTGGGATGCCAGGCTATAGCGCGCGGAAGAGCTCGGAGAGGGAGATGCCGAACGCCTTGGCGATGACCTCGATGTTGCGCAGCGACACGTTCCTTCGGCCCCGCTCGATGCCGCTGATATAGGTCCGGTCCAGCCCGCACTCGGCCGCGAACTCCTCCTGGGAGAGGCGCCGGGCGTACCTCAGCTCCCGCACGCGCCGGCCGAAGCGGGCCAGGATGTCGCTCGATTCCTTCATGCTCCGTATGCTAGGGGCGCTTTGTCTATGAATCTACGGACGATGAGTCACACCAGCGAGTGAGCCGAGGAGGGCGCGATGCCTGACCGAGAAGGCCGTCTGGTCTGCGAGCACCTGGAGAACATCGCTCGAGACTCACTGCAGGACTATCCCCAGATCATCCGGTCCTTCGCTCGCGGTCGGCATGGGGTCTACGCGCTCTATCGCGGCAGTCGGCTGTACTACGTTGGATTGGCCACTAACCTGCGGCGGAGGCTCGACCAGCACCTCCGGGACCGGCTCCGCAGCACCTGGGACAGGTTCAGCCTCTACCTGACTACGGACGATCGGCACCTGCATGAGATCGAGGCCCTCTTCCTGCGGATCGGCAAGCCCCCGGGCAACCGGACCAGGCCGCGCCTAACCTCCAAGAATCTGGAGCCCGAACTGCGCCGGAGAATGACCGAGAAGCAGCGCCAGCAGAGAGACCATATTCTTGGCCGGACCGGTCGTGGCGGCGGAAGGGGACACGCGAAGAAGCCACTCGCTCGCACTGGCCGGGCTGGTCCGGCAGTGCTGTCGCCGTACGTGACGGAGCGCATGAAGATCCGCCTGTCCCACGGGGGCCGGATGCACACTGCCAGCGTCCACAGAGACGGCACCATTCACTGCGAAGGAAGGGCGTTCATGTCTCCGTCGGGGGCAGCCCGAGCGATCGTGGGCGTGACCGTGAATGGATGGCGCGTGTGGCAGTATCAACGGCCTCGGGGAGACTGGGTCCAGCTGCGGGCGTTGAGGGGGCGTAGGGGAGGTCGTCGGGCTGTGAGGTCGTGAAGTGCCACTTCTGCCTGATTCCGCACGTGCACGTCGGGGGGCGATGGAACCGCAGAGGAGGGGGCGCTGACCCCTCAGACCCCGCTTCTGGGCGCGTCAGCGGCCCATGTCCCTCAGGCCATGCCGATGCCAGGAACCTGCCATCTTCTCAGCGAACAGAGAGACGCAGGCTCGACCCCAAGCCAGAGGCATCCCGGAAGGGGGACGCGCGGTGCCAATCGAGTACTCGTGCGAGCAGCAGAGGGCGATCGATCATCGCGGCAGCCACCTCCAGATCGTCGCCTGCGCCGGCTCAGGCAAGACCGAGGTCATCTCCCGGCGCGTGTCGCGTCTGCTCACAGAGGGTGCCCAGCCCGAGCAGATTGTCGCCTTCACCTTCACCGAGCGGGCCGCGGCCGCCCTGAAGCAGCGGGTCGAGCGCCACGTCTCGGAGGATATGGGGCCCGGGCATCTCGACCGCCTGAACCGCATGTTCGTTGGGACCATCCACTCCTACTGCCTCAGGCTCCTCCAGCAGCAGGTCCCGCGTTACGCGGCCTACGATGTCCTCGATGAGCATCTTCTTGCCGGCCTGGTCAGCAGGGAATACAGCCGGCTCGGCCTCAGGGAGATCGAGGAGGGAGGGCGCTGGCGCACGACAGCAACGTTCCTTAGGAACGTAGATGTAGTCGACAACGAGTTGCTCGACCCTGACGACCTGGGCGACACCCCATTCCGTTGCTGCTACGAGCGCTTCCGCCAGATGCTGGCGGGCTACAGGCTCCTAACATATGGGCAGTTCATCGCCCTCGCGGTGTCCGAACTCCGGGTGCCCGAGTTCCGGAAGCGCATCCAGGGGCAGTTGCGCCACCTGATCGTCGATGAGTATCAGGACATCAACCCAGCGCAGGAGGAGCTTATCCGCTTGCTTGCCCATCCCCCGGTGGAACTCTGCGTGGTGGGGGACGACGATCAATGCATCTACCAATGGCGCGGCTCCGATGTCAGCAACATACTGACCTTCACCCGGCGGCACCGGAAGAAGGGCCGGGCTGTGGTCAGCAGGCCGGTCAGCGTGAACCACAGATCGCGGCCGGCGATCATCGAGGCAGCCAATCGGTTCTCGGCAAGCATCCAGCCCAGGCTGAAGAAGGCCATGAAGGAGCACCGCGAGGGGAAGGGCGAGGAAGTGTGCTGCTGGTTAGCCGAGACGCCCGAGCACGAGGCGGAGGTCGTTGCAGACACGGTAGAGCAGCTCAAGGACAGGGGCTTCGCCTATCGTGATATCGCGGTGTTGCTCCGATCCGTCAGGACATCCTCGTCGCCATTTCTCCAGAAGTTTCGGGATAAGGGCATCCCCTATCGCTGCGCTGGGCGAACCGGTCTCTTTCTGGATGCTGATGCTCAGCAACTCGGTCGCACCTATGCCTGGCTGATCGGCGAGCGCTGGAAGGAATCACAGTGGGAGCAGGGGGAGCCCGTCGAGCTGACAGACCTGGTGGGTGGGTACAAGCAGCAGTTCTCCCTGAGTCGGCCACGCGCGAAGGCAGTGGGGCGCTACCTGGAATCTTGGCGGCAGTCTGCCTCCGACACAACCGGCTCGGCGAACCTCATCCCAGACTACTACCTGCTTCTCCGGCTGCTCGGCGTGCACGAGTGGGATCTGCGTGACGGAGTAGCTGCAGCACGCGCGGGTACACTCGCGCGCTTCTCCCATCTGCTTGCGGACTTCGAGAGCGTAACTAGGCGGGCGCGGCCGAGTGCCGACGATGGGGACCGCTACCACCTAGGCACGGATCGCGGGGAGTGGCTCTATCGCCGCCTCTACTGGTACATCCAGTACTACGCGCTTGGCGCGTACGAGGGTTTCCCCGGAGAGGACAGCTTCGACTACGACGCGGTCGAGATCATGACAGTGCATCAGGCGAAGGGGCTGGAGTGGCCCGTAGTGTTCGTTCCTGCCCTCAGCAGTCTGCGATTTCCATCCTCCATGACGGGCAGATCACAGACATGGCTGGTGCCCGGCGAGCTCTTCGATCAGCCGCGCTATGGGGGAAGCGAGGCCGATGAGCGGCGCCTCTTCTATGTAGCCATGACCAGGGCCCGGGATGCCCTCTACCTGTCGAGCTACCGTCGGATGAGGAACCGATCGCAGCCCTCGCCGTTCCTGATGGAGATCGCCGAAGGTGAGCCGCCGCGGCTGGCGCAGCTGCCCATGCTTCAAGGCCCGGACGAAGCCCAGGAGTCCGCGCAGACCAATCTCATCCAGTTCAGCGATCTGGCAGCCTTCGCCACCTGCCCGTATCTCTACCGCCTGCGAGCACTGCTGGGGTTCCAGCCACCGATCGTCCAGGAACTCGGCTACGGTAAGGCAGTCCACCACATCCTGCGACGTGTCGCCGAGGAGACCGGCCGTGCCGGTGGCGTCCCCGACGGCCAACAGGTAGATGGCTTGTTCGACGAGGAGTTCTACCTACCATATGCTGGCGGAGTTGCCCAGGAGCGAATGCGGCAGGCTGCGCAACGACTCGTCAAGGCCTATGTCTCTAAGTACTCCGCTGACCTCATGCCTGTATGGCAGATCGAGAGGCCGTTCGAACTGCATCTAGACGGCGCCATCGTCTCTGGCCGCGCAGATGTGATCCTGGACCGCGAGGGCGGGACGCCCGGCTCCACAGCGATCCTCGACTACAAGACCTCCATCAGTGAGGCGTCGACTAGCCTCCACCGTTTCCAGCTTGCCGTCTACGCGGCAGCGGGCCGGGGCGAGGGCATGGACGTGAGGGCTGCCTATCTTCACAATCTGGGCCGCGGTCAGCGTCTCGAGGTGGCGGTAGGGCCTCGTGAGGCGAGCGCCGCGCGGCAGAAGGCATCCAGGCTGATCGATGGCATCCGCCGTCGCGGCTTTCGCCCGCGCAAGGGCAGACATTGCCAGGGATGCGACGTACGGTACATCTGCAGGAATTGCCCGGAGAGAGATCTCAAAGGGATCAGGTAGGTTCCAGTTCGTCTCACGTCAGGGGTGCGGAGGGAGCATCAAGATCACACTCAGCCGCAGGGGCATAGACTCCGGATCAGGGCACCCGGGGTATTCGCTCCGATGCAGCCCGATCCTGCCCGATGGGCGGCTGATCTCGCCGCCGATATACCGAAAGAGCGAAGACGACCGCGCGATCAGAGGGCACTCTCCCGTAGGTTGTTTGGCCGACCTCAGCGCCCTTGCTTGAACTTCGAGGCCCCCGGAACCGACGATAGCATGCGCGGTGTCAGCGCCGATAGGCGCGTGTCGCATTAGAGACCACGAGATGGTCGTCGGGGAACTCCATGGGGCGAGTCTTGACACGCCGTCGTATGGAAACAGCCACAGGCGGGAGTCGGAGACGACACGTCCACGGTCGATGGGGAAGCTGAATGGAAACGGCCAATACGGAACGTGACGCGCCATAGGAGCCCGAAAGGATGAGTGACCTCAGCGGAGTGCCAGAGGAGTTCCGACGCTTGGCGGAACTGGAGGAAGAGCGGCAGCACAGCCGGGAAGGTCTCGCCGAACAGTTGAGTCTCGACTCAAGTGTTGCTGGCGAAGAGTATGATCGGGTTCACTCGCTCTGTCTCGACGTTCTGGAACGGATGCCCTGGCAGGCCGTGGACACGCTATTCGAGCGGCGGCTCTGGGTGATCTGGATCCCCCCGGGCTGCTCCACGATCCGGCGCTGGCGCGCGCAGACGGGATTTGAGCAATGGCAGGTGTTCCTCGACCCCGGCCTACCCAAGTATCCAGACGACGTGGCGCGCGGCCTCATTGCTCATGAGTTCGCCCACATCGTGCTTGGGCATGATGCGGGCGGCAGGGAGAACGAGACAGCCGCCGACGACCTGGCCCGTTCGTGGGGGTTCTCAGGGGAGATCGACGCAAGCCTGCGCGCAGCATATCAGTCGCCGAACCATTCGGCGCTGCCGGAACGCGGCGTGAACTGTTAGCGGCAGGCGCGATCCCCGTATCCCGTTCTGTCCAGGAACCCATCCGCCCCCATCACGCTCCTGCCGTCCGTCTCGTGCCATTCCCGCCCTTCGTGCATACCCCTGTTCTGGGGCGCACAGGAGATAGAGAATGGCAGCGACAGAGGGTTCGACAGGGCGGGATTGCCCGTGATCGCCTCATGGCGGGACTGCTGTGCCCATACGCGAAAGGACCCCGGACGCTGACTCTCAGCCGAGGGGGCAGCCGGAGTGGGGGTGAGTGGGGGGTCGAATGTGAACCATACCGCCCTCTGGGCACAACATCGTCTGGGGGCTAGCCGGCCCGGGTGAGCTAGGTGATGCTTGGGGCGGTACCATGGTCGGGCGACACCCGCATAACGGCGAGGTCCGAGCAGCGGCCAGCTGGACCAGCGCACGCCTCCACATGATCCTGCTAGCGGCCACCTGTCAGCGTGAGCAGGAACTCCCCTACGGCTGCCTAAGCGGACGGCAAGCGGAGGGGACCATGGAACCATTCGATCACTATCCGACGGACGTGGACCCGCGCTGCCTGCGCGGGCAGGCCTGCCGCACCGGATACGGCGCGCAGTTCCAGCGCCTGACTGGCCAGACGAACTGCGCGTACTGCGGGCTCGACCTGACAGACAGCTACGAGCACTGGCTGCTCCTGTCACTCGATCACGTCCTCCCCCAGCGGCTCATAAGGACACGCGGAGAAGCCTGGCGTGAGTGGGTCGACAGCCTTCACAACCTGGTGCTCTCCTGCCTGCACTGCAACACCTTCCTCAACGGCTTTCGCCTGCAGGGGGATCCGCCTGCGCCCGCGAGCTTCAAGAGCTTCTGCCAGTTGCGGGACGCGGAGTTCGTGCGGCGCAAGCAGTGGGTGCTAGAACGCCACGCGCGCGAGCAGCGGGAGTATGGCAAACAGCCATGGGTGGCGCAGTAGCGCGCGGCGGCAGGCGGCCGGCGTTCGTAGGGATCGACGTGGCGTTTGCCAAGGGCAAGTGACCGCCCACCGTGGTGTGCGTTGCCCAACAGGAGGCGAACTCGGTGGCGGACGTTGAGCGCATCAACGCGTACCTCCAGCAGTACCTGGAAGCCGGCGGCATGTACAAGCTGTCCGCGGTCGATGCGGCCCGCGTCCTCGACCGCGCCGGTCTCCTGTCGGACAGCAAGTCCCGCCCAGGGCGGCCGCTGCGCGAGCTACTGCGCAGAGGCAGGATACGCGGGGCGGCGCAAGAGGCGAACGGGCGGTGGTTCATCCGCCGGGCTTCGCCAGCGGCCTCTGACTTCGGCGTCCCAACCGCACCCGCGCTGCAGGCCGCATCAACTGCAGGTCAGCCGTGCCCCGTCGGCCGTTCGGCCCCCATACTGCCAGACGTGCTTCCGCCTGGGCTGGCAGTTGTCTTCGTCGGCGAATCAGCTGGGCAGACTAGCGCGCGCGAAGGGAACTACTACGCTGGCCACCGCAACTGCTTCTGGGCCGAGCTTGCCACGGCCGGGATCACATCTCGGCAGTTTCACCCTTCGGAGTGGGCGCTGCTGCCTGAGTTCGGGGTCGGTCTGACCGACGTGTTCAAGCACGTGAGCAACGCTGAGCTGAAACGGATGTCCCCGGCCGCCAGGGCCGCGGCAGTGCGCGCTGGCGCAGATGCCCTTAGGCGCCGACTCGCCGTTGCGAGCCCGGTCGCGGTGTGTTTCATGGGACTTGGCCTCGGTCGAGAAGTAGGGGTGTACCTCTTCGGGTGGGAGGAGGGATCTTCCAGGGGTGCTGGGCAGCAGTCAGATGCGCTTCTGGGCGACTGCCAGGTCTGGCTCTGCCCAAGCACGAGCGCTGCTGCCAGGGCGTCGGTAGCACTTGTGAGAACCGTTTTGTCCGACCTCTTCGCGCAGGTGGTAAGGCCCTGGCAAGAGCGGAATCGGCGAGGGACCTGAGCCTCGTAGAGGAGGGGCACGACGGCGCGATCCGCTGTGGATGGAGGGAGACACGATGACCCACGACGGCCTCTGCACGAGGTGCCATACAGCCACCTTGGTCGCGGCCTCAACACTGGCAGACTACGATCACCACGGCTACTGTGAACCGTGCGCTCGAGAGCTGGCGCGGACTGCCCTCGGCTCTCTGGTGCACTACGGGACGGTGCCGCGTGCGCTGGCTGATCTCCTTGAAGGTGAGCTCCAGGACGGGGAGGTCGCCAGGCGACTGCGCCGCTTGGGGTCGCTCACCTACCCACCAAACCGCATTGTCGGGGTGCTGGTCGCGATCAGCCGCAGGTATGCAGACGACACGATCAAGAAGCATCAGGAGGTGCTGAGCCGGAACGGTGTGGTGGCCTTCGGGAAGTTCTTGTATATCAGGCAGCGACCAGATGATCCGGATAGTGTCAAGCCACTCAGCAGCCTTGGCTACGAGAGACACGAGGGGCCAGCGGTCGGGTTCTTCGACCAGAGAGCCAGGAACTGGCTTAGCAGCGGCAGGCCACTGCACCTGTTCGTGCTCGATCCTGATCCGCCAGCGACCATGTGGATGGGACGCGTTGCCCAGGTTGCGATGCGCAAGAGCGCAGGGCGGAGGTCGGACTTCGCTCCGCCGGAGTTCGAGGGCTACGCGGCAAGAGACGTCGTGCCGGCCTACTACTGGCTCGAGCCGCAGAAGAAGCAGCATCTCAAGTACCACTGTAACTACTGGTTCCTCATAGACAGCCTTGAGCAGATCTCAGCTGCTGCCCTCCTGGCGATGACGGACCTGGAGACAGACGGTGAGATCACCCTGGCAACTGCACAGCTGTACCCCGCCGAGGTGTCACTTCCGGCGCAGGCGGTGACGGTCATCTCCTCTCGTCCTCCGAAGTCAGTGCCGGTGAGTGCCGGCCTGGGACGGGTGACCATCGATTTCGCTTCCCTGCTCCGGGGGTTGGCTCGGGTGCGGGTCCTCGGCCAGGCACAGGAAGAGATGGAGAAGGCCGGCCGGGCGATGGTAAACCAGATCGCTGACCTGGCAGTCCGAATGGAGCGGTGCGGGCACGACGTCCGGGCCATGGGCATCAGGGCGGATTGGGTGGCGGATGCCAGCGGGCTGATGGAGTTCTACGTTGGCGATGCCAGCCGGGTCGCCGCCGGATGGATCGCTAACAACTGGTGGCTGGTGGGGCTATCCGAGGCCCACCCGGATGACCGCTTCTGGCAACTGATGAGGCGCAGGTGGGTCGAGCTACAGCTAACCAATGAGTAGTGGCACCGTTTGGCAGGAAGTCGGAGACCCGTCGATGTTGGTTGGCGGGAGCGCTGAGGCAACGACGAAGCGGGGTGGCGCGATAGCTGGGTCGCTCCTGGTCTAGCTGGCGCCTTACCCCATCCGAGGCTATTGCACGGCCTCTGCCACAACGCATCATCGCGGTGCTTCCGGCAGGGAGGGCCACTGCAGCGAAGAATCTGATAGCTAGAGGGCAGTGCTGCCACCGCAGGCCTGTCTCGCCGGGCACAGTTGGGATCCCTGCTCGGGAAGCAGCTCCCCACGGTGAGGCCTCAACTCGGGCCGCCTGCGTGGTACTGGAGGAAGGCAGAAAGCGCAGCATCCCAGGGGGCTCTTGCACTTGTCAGATGACTTCTCCGCGGGGATGACGGTTCGCGTAAGAGGGGAACGCTTCCTGGTCCTTGAGGCCAGCCCGCTCCCGCGGACTGAGCGTGGCCCCCAGGCGCGACTTCTTCTCCGCGGCCTTGAGGGACCGCTGCGCAATCAGCTTCTCTCGGTGATCCATCCGATCGAGAGCGTCGCGCCTGAGGAGGTGCGGGCGCTCAGTACAGAGCATCCCGGCCGTCTTCCACGCTTCCGCCTGCTACACGAGGCATTCGCGCTGCAGCTCGCTCCCCCGCCCGACACGCTCGTCGGTGCGGCACGTTCGAGGGTGGAGTTCGAGCGCTACCAACAGGTGCCATCCATGCGCGCGCTGTCTCTACCGCGCCCGCGGCTACTCATCGCAGACGACGTGGGTCTGGGCAAGACGATCGAAGCCGGGCTGATCCTGCGAGATCTGAACGCTCGCCGACGGGCGAACCGCGTCCTGATCGTCTCGCCGCCGAGCATCATGGACCAGTGGCAGACCGAGATGGCCCAGAAGTTCGGATTCCAGTTCAGGATCTTCGACGGGGACGGGCTTCACAGTGCGCGCCTGGAACGCGAAGGCAATCCCTGGAAGAACAACCCTCGCGTTATTGCGTCCCGAGACTTCATCAAGCGAAAGGAAGGCGCGTTCATCGAGTTGTCGGCAGCGCACTGGGATGTGGTGGTTGTCGATGAGGCACACCACGTCGCGGCCCGTCAGCACGAAGAGGAGAAGCTGCAGCATGAGCTGGCCGTGTGGCTGTCCGAGGCGACCGACGCGCTGTTGCTGTTGACGGCTACTCCCCACGATGGCTACGACGAGAACTTCGCCTCTCTCATACGCCTTCTCGATCCGACGCTTGCGCCCATCGGTCAGCCCCTGGACTACGGCCGCTACCGCCGTTACCTCATCCGACGCCTCAAGAGGCACATTCGCAAGCCGGACGGCAGTCTCAAGTTCGTGGAACGCTGCGTCGAGCCGGTCCCGTACACGCTGAACGCTGACGAGACTGCCCTCCACAAGGCAGTGCTCGCCAGGGCTGGAGAGATGGAGGAATTCGCCCGGGCGGCACGCCGTGCCGAGGAGAGAGAGGCGATCCGCCTGGTCGCCACCGTGCTCCGGAAGCGTTCCGCCTCCTCCCGAGCCGCCCTGAGGGCCACGCTGCAGACGCGCAAGGCGAACGTAGATGAGCGCGCAGAGGAGATCGAGCTTCAGCGTGAGTACATGCGCGCGCTCAGGCGAGGCGAGACCCTTCCCGACGATGTTCAGGCGCAGCTTGAGCGGGATGCTCACCGCAACTACCTCAGCATCGTCAGGAACTTGGGTAGGAGCCTCCGGAAGCTCCGCGACGAAGCCGAGATACTTGAGAACCTGGACGATCTGCTCGCTGCCTGTGATGCGACTCCGGAACCGAAGATGCAGACCATGGTCTCCTGGCTGGAGGCCGTGCACGGCGAGGCGCCGGAAGCGAAGGTCATCATCTTCACCGAGTACGTGGATACCGTGGACGCGATCGCGGCCCACCTGGAGAGCACCGGCTGCGCGGGCCAGATTGTGCGCTTGACCGGGGAGAGCGGCATGACCCGGGCCGAGCGGAAGCACGCACTCCAGCGGTTCTCAGGACCTGATGCCCGCGTACTGGTGACCACTGACGTGGCAGCCGAAGGGATGAACCTCCAGGAGCACTGCCACCACCTGCTCCACTTCGACCTGCCGTGGAACCCGAACCGCCTCGAACAGCGCAACGGACGCATTGACCGCTACGGTCAGACGAAGACGCCTGTCATCGCCTTCCTCTACGCGCAGGAGACCTACGACGGTGAGCTTCTGGCGATGCTGATCACCAAACTGGAGAAGGAGATCAAACGCATCGGTTCGGTCGGTGATGTGCTCGGCCACATCCAGACCGACGCCATTGAACGACTCCTGCTCGAAGCTCCTGACGACGAACTCGCGGCCGTCCGTGCGGCCGAGGACGACGTAGACAAGGCTCTGAACGTCGGGCGTGACCCCTCGAAACATCTTGGTAGCGGCGAGGACGATGTGGCGGAGACCGCATTCGCTGAGGCAGCCGCGGAGCGCGCCGACCGGGAGTTCGTCCGGCTTGATGTCTTCGTGGAGAACGCAGTGCGCCTGGCCGGGGGTCGCGTGAGCAGGCGGGGCGACGCGCTCTCGGTTCAGACCCCGTCCGCCTGGGTGGGGGGACCTGTGCTGTCCGAGTACAGCGACCTGCGCGCTCCCGGCTCGGGCGACGTCGAGGGCGTCACGGCAGAGAACCTGTTGCACGAAGATCACCCGCTGGTGCAGGCTGCCGCCCGCTGGGTTCGCAGTAGCCGCTTCGACGCTCGCGATGACCATCGGCTGGCCTTCGCGGTGTCCTCTGCCCTCGACACACCAGACCTGGTCGCCAGTTTCATCGTGACCTTGCGAGATGGCGAAGGGATTGAGATGCAGCGGCTGGAGGCGGCGCGAGTAGGTCGCTCTCTCGCGGCCTCGAGGGACCGCGACGCAGACGCGGCAGCGCTTCGAACCGAGAGCGAAGCCGAGATCGCCGGTGATATGCTGACTCAGCTGTTCGGCACTTGGTGGGAAGACGCTCGCGCGGCCGCTGAAGAGGAAGCAATGCGGCGCGCTCGCGCTTGGCGTCAGGCGATCAGCACGCAGCGTCGCGGCGAGGACGACCGTCTGCGCGAAGAGCACCGGCAGTGGAACGAGGCCTGCCGGGACGCGATTCTGGGCGACTATCGCGCGCAGTACGATCAAAGGCGTCTGTTCCCAGATCGTGTCGCCATCCCGAGTCGTGTACTCCGTCAGCTTCGTCACCACGAGGAGCGTGAGAGTCAGCGGCGGCTCTTCCTTGACCGACGGCTTCGGATCGAGGAACCCACTGTCGAGCCGCTGGGCATCCTCCTGCGTGTGCCTCGATCCATGGCGCGGGGTAACTGATGGACCCGGTATCCATCCAGGGCGAGGCCTTCAGCGAGTACTTCCTCCGCCAGCTAATGTGGGAGGATCGCAAGCTGCGCGAGCAGCTTGACGAGCCCGGCGCCCGCCAGCGCTACTCCCGCACAGTCAGTCTGATCCGCCGTGCCCGACGCGAGCTGGAGGAGCGCCAAACCGCCCGCTCCACCCAGACGCTGCTCCTTCGGCCGCTCTCGGAGCTACTCGGTTGGCGGCTGGGAACCGAGGCGACCGTCGCCACTTCGGAGGGCGAAGAACGCGGCGGCATGCCGCTGCTGAACGGGGAGGAGGAGCCTGTCGCCAGCATCCTCGCCCTCGCCCCCGATGTGGACATGGACTCGGCTCCTGAAGGGCGACACCGCAGGTTCGCGCCGGTGCTCTCCATGACCAGGGCGTTGCAGGAGCAGGGGCTCAACTACGGCCTGCTACTCAACGCTTACCGTCTTCGCCTCGTCCGGCGGGCCGAGGGGTTCGTGGCCTCCTGGGCGGACTTCGATCTGTCGGCGATCGCCGAAGGCACAGACGCTGGCTTCGAGGCCTGGCGCACCATCTGGGCCTTGCTGCGTCAGGCAGCCTGGGAGCGCGAGCCGCCGACGCTCGATGAGATCATCTCCGTTGGGCGTGACCACGCCGCCCGCGTGAATGTCGGCCTAGGCCAGCAGGTTCGGCAGGCCGTGGTCGCCTTCATCCAGGGCCTACTCGATCACCCGGAGAACGACGGCAAGGTCGGCAAGCCGCCCTCACGGGAGCAACTCGACCAGCTCTATCGGGAGTCGCTTCGTGTCCTCTACCGCATTCTGTTTGTGCTGTATGCAGAGGACCGTGGCCTGCTGCCAGTGGACGTGCCGACCTACCGCGACGGGTACTCGCTACGCCGTCTTTCCCGCTGGATCAGCGATTCGCAGACCGACCCCAGAAGCAGCCCGACTGTCGGCGGTCGCTTTGTAGAAGCCAGCCTGCGCGCTCTTTTCGACCTGCTCCGGACAGGAGCCGACCTCGGGCCGGAGGGCCGGATTCCCATGTACGGGGGTGGACTGTTCGATCCCCGGGAGACGGAACTGGTGGACTCGTTGCGATGGGGCGACGCGACTTGCGCGGAGATCATTGATCGCATGACCTGGGTTCCGGCCGGGCCGCGAGGCTCTCGGGTGCACCTGTCCTACCGCGAACTTGACGTCGAGCAGCTTGGCTCGGTGTACGAGACCATGCTCGAACAGTCGGTGGATTGCGCTGCCGAGCCGATGTGGCGCATCCGGCTCGATGACCGCCCCTATGTCGTCACAGACGCTCAGCGGCAGGACCTCGCCGCGCGGCGCGGGGAGGTGCTCTCCTCCGAGGTAGAGGCCCTTCTCGCTTCCGATGGTGAAGACGAAGAGGAGGAAGAGCAGGAGCCAGAGGAGGAGACGGAAGACGAAGAGGAAGACTTGTCCCGAGCGGAGCCGAGGGAGCAGCCAGCCGCCCGCCGTAAGCCAGTTCGCGTGCTTGCCCAGATCGAGCCGGGAAGGGTCTTCCTGCGCGCGGGCATGGGCCGCAAACAGACCGGCTCCTACTACACCAGCCGCGCGTTCGTGGACTTCCTAGTTCGCCGGACGTGCGACCCACTGGCGGAGAGCAAGACGGCTCAGGAGATTCTCGCGCTCAAGGTGATTGACCCGGCGATGGGGTCGGGGCACTTCCTGGTGGGTGCGTGCCGTCGCCTTGCTGAGCACCTGCTCGCGGCCTATCGCGAGATGGACCCCGATGAGGTGCCCCAGGAGGTCACGCGAGTCTGGCAAGACGAGGAGCGTGCTCTGGCGGCTTGCCGGCTACTCGCCGCGGCCCACTGCATCTACGGCGTGGACAGGAACCCTCTGGCGGTGGACCTGGCACGGGTGTCGCTCTGGCTGGCCACCGCGGCTGCCGATCATCCGTTGGCCTTCCTGGACCATCGGCTTCGTGTTGGCGACAGCCTGCTCGGCATGAGGGCTGATGACGCGATCCGGCCGTGGGCGCCGCTTCCCACCAAGAAGGGCAAGAAGCCATCGAAGAAGTCGCAGTCCGTGTTCCCGCTCGTTGGGAGGCCGCTGGTCATCGAGGAGCTGTATGAGGGCGCGGGGCGGCAACTAAGAGAGCGGCTGCGCCGCGCCTTTGGGCACCTGAAGACCATCCGCCGACTGGCGGACGAGCGGCCTGAAGACCTGGAGGCCCATCGGCTTGCCTACCAGGCGATGGTGCGCGAACTGGAGCCGTTCTGGGAATTGCACCAGCTCCGCATCGGGCTTGCCTTCGTTGATGATCCGGACTGCGAGGTCATCAACTCCTGGCTAAAGGACATCGGGACACTCGGCTTCGTCCGGCCGGAGACACGCGAGCAGGCCGTGACCGCCTGGCAGGGAGGCCGCGACGTGCAGGCCTTCTGCTGGGACCTCGCCTTCCCTGATGTCTGGTTCGACGATGAAGCGAAGCCTAGAGACAACGGCGGCTTCGATGTGGTGATCGGCAATCCGCCCTGGGAGAAGATCAAACCTGATCGCAAGGAGTTCTACGCCGCCTTTGACCCCGCAATACGTGATCTTCAAGGGCGCAGTCTCAGCGCTAGGATCGCAGAGCTCAGCGCCTCCATTCCGGCCGCGGCCGCAGGCTACGCTTTGTATGTGAAGGAGCAGAGGGCGCATGCGGACGCGCTTCTCAGCGGGGGCGTCTTTGTTTGCCAACGATGTAAGGTTGCGGGTAAGACAACCGGCGGCGACCCGGACTTGTTCAGGTTCTTCGCTGAACGCGCACATGCGATACTCGGCCAGGCGGGTCGGGCCGGGCTTCTGCTGCCGGCTGCACTGCTGACGACAGAGGGGTGCACAGGCCTACGCAGACTTCTCATCGAGAACGGCCGCGTCGACACCATCTGTCGATTCGATAACGAGCGCCGGCTCTTCCCGGGGACGGATCACCGCTACCGGTTCATCCTGTTGGTCTTTCAGAAAGGCGATGCGCGACCATCCTTCCCGGTCTACTTCTTCAACTGGGAGACTCCAGACGTGCTCGTACGCCTCGAGACTGATCGGCGTCGCGTGGAATTTCGCCTCAGTGACCTCACGTTGCTGTCGCCCGAGAGCCTCGCAATCCTGGATTTCCGCTCGAGCCTCGAGCTGCTGACAGCATCACGGCTGCACCAAGTCCTCGGACCCGCGAGTGGGAGCCTGGTTGTCCTGCGAGGCCCGTTCGCGCGTGAGCTCGATATGGACCGAGACAGCTCGCTCTTTCGCACGCGCGAATGGCTGAGCGCCCATGCATGTGAGGAGATGGATGGTCAGTGGTACTCGAAACCCGCGGCCTGGTACCAGGAGCTAGGCTTTCTTGCACTAGAGGAAGGGTACGTCCATCCCGACGAGGCGAGCGATGATGACGCTCAGCCCGTCATGCCTGCTGAGACGTATGTGCCCCTGTTCGAGGGGCGCATGGTCCATCAGTTTGACCATGCGGCGAAGGCCTACGTCAGTGGGGAGGCCGGCCGCTCGATCTGGCAGGAAATCCCGTTCCAGGATGGCGATAAGAGGTTGGTACCGCACTATTTCGTCGCTTGCTCTGATTTCCTACGTCTCGCTCCGGGCAGGAGTGTCTGTCGGCCTGCATTCAGCGACGTCTCAAGTCAGACGAACGAGCGTACCCTCCTGGCCGCGGTTATTCCGGGGTCAGCCGCGGCTGGGCACGCGGTTCCGACAGTTGCAGTCGACGGAGATGATGGACTGGGTGCCCTGCTGTGGGTGGCTCTAGCCAACTCGTTCTGTGCGGACTGGTTGATGCGGCTGCGCTCGGCCGGACACATGAGCTTCTTCCTCTTCGACCAGCTCCCGAGCCCCGCAGTCTGCCGCGAGGACCCGCGTTTCTCAACACTCGTCCGCAATGCTCTACGCCTCACGTGCTTCACTCGACACATGACTGACCTGTGGAACGAAACCGCCCGTCACTACCCACGTGAGGTCGAGACACCCTGGCGGCCGGAGCTGGCGGCCACCGATCTACGGGAGCGCGCGTGTCTTCGTGTTGAGATCGAGGTGATCGCCACAGACCTATATGGCCTATCGCCCGAGGAGTTTGCATACATCCTTACCGCTTTCCCACTCCTCGACCGCAGCCAGCCCGCCCTTGCCGGGGATGTCTTCATCCGCCAGACCAATAAGGGCGAGCGCATCGAGCCCCGCTCCTACATCACCCGCGACACGGCCCTCCTCGAATACTGCCGCTACAAGGGCGTCGCCCCGCCTGAAGATATCGTGGCCTTCTATGCCAACATCGGCGTGGACATCTCCCGCCAGACCGGCCCCATCCGCAACCTCGCGGAACGCGTCGCCGAAGCCACCCGCCTCGGCGCCATCGCCTACGTGCCAACACCAACGAGGAGACGCAGGGGGACTTCAGATGCCTGAGCGATCCAGGCCTCGACTCCGCGGCGGCGCGGCCGCCAAGTTCCATCAGCGTCTCGGCATCTTCGTGGGCGTACTCGAGGAGCAGATCGCATTCCTGGAGGAGTTGCTTCGCACGAAGCGCCGACCGGTTGAGTTCCTTCGGCTCTCGACCGGCATCCTCAACGCTCTTGCGAACGCGGAGTGGGCAGGCGCAGGTATTCCAGAGGAGGCGCAGTTCTCCAGGTTCGTTGAGGCGTACTCGGGCATGTCCGAGAGCTGGAGCCAAGTCAGCGTTCCTGACATGTGTCTCACGGTAGTTGTTGCGTCAGAGATCTTCCATGGCGCCGGTTCCCGCGACCGCTATGAGCTGGCATTCAAAGGCCCGGGGGGCAAAGCCCTCAAAGGCTGGCTCAAGGGCATCGGACTGTATGACGCGCCTCGCTGTGTAGACCGCGCACTTGAGTTGCTGCGGAAGGCCTTTGCCGTCGTCGCTCGTGAGGATCCGCGAAAGCGAGAGGCCTGGCTGTTTCCCGCTGACGGTGTTGTCGCGGGAGTTAAGCGGCAGTTGAAGCGGTGGCGCGGCAAAGAGGCAAAGGCGATCATCTCGGACCAGGAGGCGCTGAGCCATCTTGCGGAGCGCTTCCGGCTGGCAAGTCTACTCTACCGGGAGGTCCGCTGTGTCGTGGTTCATCGCGTCCTGCCTTCGGTGTTCCCCGACCGAAGGCGGTTCTGGCGCAACCGGAACCCGTACTGGGTTGACGTATGGGCTGCGTTTGCGGGTGACTGGGTGACGGTAGAGTTCCCTGCCGAGTTCCTGCTCCAGACCGTGAGAAACTGTGGTAGCCGGTATGCTTCGGAGCTGCGAAGCCGCAGGCTGCTGCCGAGTGACATATGGGATGCGGTCTACAGACCGCTTGAGCCAGGCGCAACCGAAGTGCTAGATATGGACAGGGTAGGATAGGTGAGCCGTGACGCTTCGCGCCTGGGACTGAGTCCGCGAACAGATCGGCGCAGAATCCCGTCCTCTGAGGAACGCCAGTATGAACCCACTCCACATCGCTCGTAACCTCCGTGACGACTACCTGCTGCTGCTGAAGACAACGTTCACCCCCAGGCAGCAGAAGCTTGGCGAAGCCTTCCTGCGCGAGGTCGAGCGGGACGGGTTTCTTACGCGCGAACCCTTTGTCTCACTGGCCCAGCCGTACAAGTATGCCGAGCCGCTGATGGTGCTCACCGAGGAGACTCGGCGGCGCTTCGGCGATATCGCGCAGCGCCCGTATGCCCACCAGGCCGCAGCCTGCCAGCATATTCTCGACGGCAAGCCTACGGTCGTGGCCACCGGCACCGGCTCCGGCAAGACCGAGGCCTTCCTGCTGCCAATCCTTGACCACTGTCTGCGCCACAAGGGCGAGCCCGGCCCGAAGGCGATCCTCATCTACCCCATGAACGCGCTGGCCAATGACCAGTTGCGGCGCATCCGCGAACGGCTGGCCGGCTCCGGCGTGTCGTTCGGCCGGTACACCGGTGAGACGCAACTCCACGGAGACCGACCGGGAGACGCCCCACAGGAGGAACGATGCACTCGGACCGAGTTCCGGGCGAACCCACCTGACATCATCCTCACCAACTACCAGATGCTGGAGTACATGCTCATCCGGGGAGACGGACGGGACATCTTCAAGGATCACCGCGTTCGCTTCATTGTGCTCGACGAGGTGCACACCTACCACGGCGCGCTGGGCACGGATGTTGCGTGCCTGATGCGGCGGCTCCGCTCAGCCCTCGCCGGCACTCGTCCGGGAGACCCTCCGCCTCTGTTCATCGGGACATCCGCTACACTGCACGCCGGCCTCGAAGGCGGCGATCCACGCAACGGCATCGCGCAGTTCTTCACTCGCCTAACGGGCCAAGAGACGACGGCAGAAGCGGTCATCATGGAGGAGCCCGACGTCCCGCGGCGGCCCGAGGGCCTTGCCTGGCCGCTTGCTCCCGACATCCCTCGCGTACTCCTAGACGATTTCAACCCCGATGACGCGGAGAAGGTGCTCGCTCTGGCGCGGCTTCTCGCAGGAGTTCCCCCCAACGCTAGGTCATCGCTGGAGGACCTCTGGTCTCGGACATCGCTCCCCTACGCGCTGACGGCATGGCTGCGAGAGCCGTTGTCTCTCGGGGAGATCGTGGATCGGCTGTCCAAGGAGCGTGGTCGAGAAGGAGTTGCCAGCGACCAGCTAGAGCGGGAGGTCGAGGCCGCCCTGCTCGTCGGACCGTGCTTGCCGGATGAGCATCCTTTGCGGCTGCGGCCGCGCGTCCACCGCTTCCTGCGCGGGCTCGTGCCGTTGTGGAGATGCACAAACCCAGACTGTGGCAAGCTGCTGAACGAGGGCGTGGCCGAGTGTGACGAGTGCGCATCCCACGCGCTTCCTCTGGCCCTCTGCCGGACATGTGGCTGGGACTTCCTCATGGGGCGGTCCTCAACTGGCGCTCTGGCCGGGGAGGCGATCGCCCCGTGGCCCCACCGCTCCTCCACCCCAGACACTGTGTTCCTGTACGATCCTCCGACCGAGAAGCCGAAGATCGGCGATGAAGAGGATGTGGAGGAGCTTGAGTCACCTGAGCCGGAGCAGGCTGCTGACGGGGGCGGCGGTGAAACCGGTGCCATGGCGGGGGACGACGAGGGTGACCATGGCCGCCAATATCTCTGTCCGAACTGTCTGACCTTGACGTCGAGCCCAGGCGATCGGCCGTGCGGGTGCCCCGATGACAAGCCAATGAGGCCTGTTCTCGTGTACCGGCATCGGGGCACGAAGTGTCCGGTCTGCGGCGACACCTACGGGGCGCAGGACATCCTCACGCCGGTGGGTCTTGGCAACTCGTCAGCACTGAGCCATGTCTCGCGAACGCTGATTCGCGACCTTCCGGCGGATCGGCGCAAGCTGCTTGTGTTCTGCGACAGCCGCCAGGACGCTGCCCATCAGGCCCGCTTCATCGCGAGTGTTGAGGGACACGTGCGCCTACGTCGTGGCGTCTACTCGCTGCTGAGTGCTGACAACGAGATGCACGACTTCCGGTGGCTTATAGACGCCCTGTACCACGACAGGGTCGAGCGCCGGTTCCTTCTGCGGGCGCGGACGCGCGACGCCCAAGAGCGCGACAAGGCGAAGATCGAGGGCGAGCTACTGATGGAGTTCGCCATATTCACCAAAGCGCGGGCTGGACTGGAGCGGCTGGGACTGGTCCGGGTCAGGTACGCACAGCTCGAAGAGGAGCTGCGAAGCAACGAGTTCGAGGATGTGTGCGCCAAGCAGGGCATTGGTGCAGCGCTCGCGCGGCGCGCTGTTCCGGCCTTGCTTGACTACATGCGCACTCGTCGTGCGCTCGCGCATGAGGCGCTCCAGATCCGGCTGTGGGCCGGAGACCGGCTGTCTGATCGCTATGGCCTCCATCCCGGACCCATCATCGGTTTCCCTGTCGCCTTCAGGTGGCCCGGCCAGAAGAGCGAGAAGACGAACACCTACGCGCTGGCCCCTACCTGGGGTGGCAGATCGTCGGTCCAGAGGCTATGGCGACAGCTCGTCGGCGGCGACGCCACGGACCATAGCATTGAGGCGGCCCTCGAATGGCTGGTGGATCGCGGATACCTTCAGGAGGTCCGCGTCGGAAAGGAGGGCGGTGAGGCGTCTGGTTGGCAGGTGACCCTCGACAACGTGCTGTTCCAGGCCGCTCGAACGTATTCCAAGTGTAACGTTTGTGGCCGTGTCGCTGCGAACGAGCCAGCGGGAGGGCACTGCTTCCGCGTCGGGTGTGAAGGGACGTTCGAGGAGTGGGCTGGGCCGCTGGAGAGCGGCAATCTCGAGGCGCTGATCATCGGCAGCGAGTACGCGCCAGCGCTTGTTCCGGCCGAGCATTCCGCTGCCATCACGGATGACCGACGGGAGGAGATCGAGAAGGGTTTCACCTCGGCGCCTCCTCGCTATAACATACTCGCTTGTACGCCCACGCTGGAGCTTGGCGTGAACATCGGCGAACTCGAGGCCGTTGCCATGCGCAACATCCCTCCGAACCCCGCGCACTATGCCCAGCGGGCGGGAAGAACGGGGCGGCAGACGCGCATGGGAGTGGTCGCGGGCTTCGCGCGGAACACACCGCACGACGGCTACTTCTTCGATCACCCGGATGAGGTGATCGCCGGCTCCATCCCCCCGCCCAGGTTCAACATGCAGAACCTAGAGGCAGTAGCCCGCCATGTGCGCAGCCTGGTGATCGAGGAAGCGAAGATCGACTTTCCGTCGGACCTGCAGCCATTCATCAGCAATGTAGGCGCGGTGAACGAGCCAAAGCTCGAGGAAACCATCTCTCAAGTCGCGGCCGCACGCGCGGCAGCTCGTAGGCGCTCCGTTGTGATGTTCGGGGACGTCATCCGGGACGAGCAGTGGGTTGGCGAAGTGCTCGACGCCTTTCCTCAGGAACTCGAGGCCGCTCTGCGGAGGCGCGCAGCTTTGATCGCGGAAGCGATCAGCAAGAAAACGGAGATCGGCACCAGACCGGTCAGGAGCCAGGCAGAGAGACGAGCGGAGGACGCCTATGAGGAACTGGCCAAGCGGATGCGTCAGGACTACCGGTATGCCTATCTGCCTCGAGTGCTGGCCGAGGAGGGACTGCTTCCCGGATATGCTTTCCCCGGGGACCCCGGGTCGTTGTCTCTGGGGTTCGACCCTGAGCCTGTGTTCGCCGGCCGGCTGCAGGCACAGCGAGAGTACGCTCCGGGTCAGGTAGTCTACCTAAGAGGGCAGAGATGGCGCGTGCAAGGCGTCGCATTGCACCGCCCGGGCGCCACGCGAACACGAGGCCGAAGCGAGTTCGAGTTCACTGAGTGTCCCTCGTGCGGTCTAGCCAACCCGGCGCGAGGACGGAACACATGCTTGCGATGCCGTACCGAGTTGAGCGGGCCGAGCACGCTGGCCTGGGATGCCGGTGCCTTCCAGGCAGACGCACGGGAAATGGAACCACAGGCCGAGGAGGAGCGGCTGATTGGTGGCTTCGATGTGCGTCCGCACCCGCAACGAGACGCTGTGGGAACTGGCTTCGCGGTCGGCCCATGGCGTCTGTCTCTCCGACGCCAGGAGACCATATGGTGGATCAACCACGGGCGGGCAACTGACCACGCGGACGGCGCCACAGGCGGAGGATTCCAGCTATGCCGCACATGCGGACAGATGGTCAGTGCCGGAGGAGGCGCTGGCAGCCAGCAACCGACGCGAGGCCCAAAGACGCGTCGCACAGATCCTGCTGCTAGACGAGACCAGCACCTCGAGCGCTGTGGCGGGCAGCCAGAGCTGCTATGCCTGGGGCACGAGTTCCGGGCGGACACTCTCAGGCTGTACGTGCCGGGATTGGCCGGTCTCGGCTCCGAGGGGGTTGACTGGGCGATTTCGCTCGCCCACGCGATCCTTCAGGGAGCCATCCGCGTGTTCGATCTCGACGATGATGACCTGGAGCCACTCGTGCTTGTCGCGCGGGATAACGGCAGAGAACAGGCCATGGAAATCCTGTGGACTGACACGGTTCTGGGCGGTTCAGGGATCCTGGAGGAACTGGCAGCGCACTTTCCGGCAGTAGCCGCCGCCGCGGTTGAGCACCTGGCCGGGCACGACTGTCCCAGGTCGTGCTACCGCTGTCTCCGCACCTACCGCAACCAGAAACAGCACGGTCGCCTCAACTGGCGACTTGTCCTTCGGCACCTTGAGGCAGCGGCGCAGGAAAGCGTGGCCCCAGTTGGAGCAGACGTTGATGGCCCGCAGCCTGCGGAGGGTCCCGAATGGGATGAAGCGCGGCGAGAAGGATGCGAATCGCCCCTCGAACTCAGGCTCCTCCAAGCGATGCGCGGCATGGGTCTGCCGGAACCCGACAGGCAGCGCGAGATCCAGAACGCCCGCGGAGTCATCATCACACGGGCCGACTTCGCCTATCCAGACAAGCGGCTCTTGGTCTACGTGGACGGTCTGGCATTCCACACCGCACTGTCGCAGCGCCTGCATGACACGCGCCAGACCAATGAGCTTCAAACAATGGGCTTCCGGGTGCTGCGCTTCCTCGGTCCGGAGGTCCACAGAGATGCGGCTGGGTGCGCGCGGCAGGTGGAGGCGGCGCTCGGGGTCGAGTTGTGACATCCAGTTCTGGAAGCATCACGAGCGATCCCATGGCACCTGATGACCTTCGACGATACTTTGATGTGGCTCGTGCTTGTCAGGAGCTGCGCTGCCTGAACCGTGCCTCAGCGTTCGCCGCAGCCGACTTCGTAGTGACTCGTCAGTGTCCGGCGTCAGCGTTAGTGGGACAGAAGGGGGTCTTGGGTTAGCTACACCTCCGATGTTCCCGCTCTTGTATCTTTGCACTGTCCCCTCAGCCTTCGATAGCGTTCCCGGCGCGCCACCAGG
>Ga0315280_10002239_pt1 | contig 31545 bp, 34 predicted proteins | sample YL17G06_40_MG_FD_203697 | JGI IMG/M metagenome (GOLD analysis project Ga0315280, IMG submission 203697) | Sediment microbial communities from Yellowstone Lake, YNP, Wyoming, USA - YL17G06_40 | ecosystem: Environmental > Aquatic > Freshwater > Lake > Sediment | place: USA: Wyoming | collected... | reverse complement strand
AAGTGGAAAATACCCCGGTCCAGTATGCTTCGCTCAACGATTTAGTTCGGCTCCGCCAGGGCCTGCCCACAATGGTGCGAATCTCTAAGTTTCAGTCACTTGTGGAACGGGAGCGACTTCCTTCAGCATTTCCTCATTATTTCTATCGCCTGGGCTTTGATTGTGCGCTAATAGACCGCCCTAAAGGCAGGCTGTTCCTTTACTACGCCAATGTCAGTGATGAGAATGCCAAGATGATGGTCTACGATGTTTCCTTCAAAAACCTGGGTGCCATAAAAGCTGAGGCAATACGGCGCATAGAGCTTCTGGAGAAGGCAACATCGCCAGCCCAGCTTCCCCGCTGCCCTTCATGGCTGTGCCGTTATTGTTCCTACAGAGACGAATGCGGCGAGATTTAGAGAAACAAGACTTTCGATAAAATAAAGGGTGACAGATAATGAAGAAAATAATAAGTTCGGGTATATTGAGGTTATCTGCCATGCCGCTGTTGCCGGGCAAGACTAAAAGTTGGGGTGAAAAGTAGCATGATTGAGGTCAATCAGTTTGAGGAAGTTATTCAGATTAAGATGAGCCGTGAGTTTGAAGGAAAACCGCTTTACTGGGTTGCCGCATACCTTGTTGATGGGCTCCTCATTGATACCGGCTGTAAGCATACCGCTGAGGAGTTGGTCAAATTTCTGGAGGGGCAAAATCTCAAGTTCGCCGTAAATACGCATTATCATGAAGACCATATCGCTGCCAACTATCTTCTGAAGCAGAAATTTGGCATCGAAATATTTGCACCTCGTGAATCAGTTCCTCTTATCAACCAAATTCCCAAGTTATACCCATATCAGGAGATGGTTTGGGGTTATCCAGAGCCCACTGAAGTGGATTGCTTGCCCGAGAAGATAGAAACTGGTCGTTTCCATTTTGACGTGGTAGAGACTCCCGGGCATTGTAACGGACACGTGGCGTTAATAGAACCTGGAAAAGGGTGGTGCTTTTCGGGAGACCTTTTTAGTTCAGAAAAGCCAAGGGTTATCCGACCAGAGGAGGATATCGCGGGGATTACAAGGTCAATGAAAAAGCTCATTGCTCTCCGGACCGACAGGCTTATTCTATTTACCTCCATGGGCGATGTGGTACAGGATGGCCGTAAGGCCCTTCGCACATGTATAGAGTACTTCCAGGACTTGTCTCGAAGAGCAAAGCAACTTGAGAAAAAGGGCCTCTCGGTTACTGCTATTCGGGATGAAATTTTCGGGAGAGAAAGTTCTCTTGCTGGCCTTACGGATGGACAATTCTCCACTGAAAACCTGGTCCGAGCTGTTCTTCGGGCATAGATATAACATCCTGTGATAAACTTTGGGAGAAAAAATAAAATGGAGGAAATAAATGAACAAAAAGTTCGCAAACAACTAGTTAGGGCAATTGATTTCTGGTGTGAAATAGGTTATCGATTACTTTTTATACCTGATATTACATGCTGCAGGAGGTGATTAGCAATGACTGAAGAAAGGGAGACTTTGGCAGAGCTTAAGAAGATAAGCGAACTGTTGACGCCGAAGCCAGAGCCGCCGGCGCCCAAGGGTTTCCGGGCTGAGTTCGTAGACTTTCTGTCTAAGTTCAAGGTAATAGGGCTTGCCGTGGGATTCATACTAGGATTGTACCTCGGTGCTCTCGTGAAATCGCTCGTGGACGGGTTCATGATGCCATTGATAGGGCTTGTGCTTCCTGCCGGCGATTGGGAGAATGCTACCGTATGGGTATTCAAACCTGGGATATTTATATCCGCACTGATAACGTTCCTGATAGTGTGCCTCGTGGTATTCCTGATAGTGAAGGGCACAAGTAAATGGGGTCTAAAATAGGGCAAGCTCCATAATCAAGGTTGAGGGTATTCGAAGAACTCTCTCAGCCTCCGTTTTCTCTAGAGAGGGGAATCTTTAACTCTTTCCCCTCTCTAGCACGAATTCTCTTTGCCAATGGGATTGCGGCATCAGACATAGGAAAAACAAATATAAGAACCTATGATAAGTCAGAAATCAACTCTCCGCTTCGCTCCGCACTGATGGACACAATACATGTGTGCTTTTCGAGGTATAATACGGTTGCCCTGAATGGCTGGAGATTTAGCAAAGCCTCAACGGGAGGCTGATATAATAGAGTTGGCTTTGGATACACTCGGGGTGGCAGGCAACATATCTAAAGGAGCATACGCGCGGTTCGCAGGTATAGCACACTCGCCTTAAGTGCTGTTATAATCTAAGCGATGAACTGGGTTGATATAGTCATTATAGCTGTTGCCGTTTTGTTTGGGCTGTTAGGGTTGTGGCAAGGATTTATCAAGGCGTTATTCGGGATTGCAGGGTTGATAGGCGGGATAGCGCTGGCGGGACATTTTTATCAAGGGCTTGCGTTAAAGCTTTCCGCGGAAGGCGCTACATGGGCAGGAATAGCTGCCTATGTCATTATTCTGCTAGTCACGCTAATCGTTGCTGGTGTGGCTGGCTGGTTTGTGGCTAAGATGGTTCATGCTTTGCCCTTTGGCTGGTTGGATAGGGTAATCGGATTTATTCTGGGAGCTTTTGTGGGGTGCATGTTATGCAGCGCCATGTTTGCCATCCTGTGCAAGTATGTGCCCAGCGTGGAAGCTGCTGTGGCACAATCTGCGGTGGCGGCAACAGTGATGAAGGGATTTCCATTGTTGTTGGCGCTTCTTCCTGAGAATTTTGACTTCCTCAGCGGGCTGTTTACTTAGTGCTTTTCAGGATAGCGTCTATTATCTCTTTGAGTTCTCTTTTTTGCCTTAAGCCCACGATTTGTTGCACCGGCTGACCATTCTGGAAAACGAGCATGGTGGGGATGGCGGCGATGCCATAATTGGCAGCGATGGAGCTATTTCCATCCACATTGACCTTGGCAAAGTTTATTTTCCCCTGATATTCCTTAGCTAGCTCTTCCAGAATAGGAGCGGCAGCCTGGCAAGGGGCACACCATTCTGCCCAGAAGTCCACTAACACCGGCAATTTTGCTTGCAAGACATTTTTTTGGAAGTCAGCTTCGCCGTTTATTGCTTGTGTCATTATTCCTCCTCCTCAATTAAGATTGCTTCGCTTCGCTCGCAATGACAGTGGGGCTCGCAATGAGAGTTGGGGTTCACAGAGACAGTGGAGTTAGCAATGGCAATTGGCAAAGAGAAAAGCTCAATAGCGTTCCTTGTTGTCTGCTCGGCAATTGTAACCTGGTCAACACCCTTGAGCTGAGCTACAGCGCCTAAACTTCTGGTTACATCGGCAGGGTCGGAGCGATATTTTGTTTCCCGGCCATAATACACCGGGCAGTCGGTTTCCAGAAGCAGCTTATCCATTGGCGTTTCCTTAGCCGCTCTCCTGTGTTCCTCGTGGTATTCAGCAGCAGGAGTAACGGAGATAAAATAGCCAGCGTTAATTATATCCCTGAGAACGCTGGAAAATCCAGTAAACCAGTGAAAAACAGCTTTAGCCACGCCAGCATCCTGAACTAATTGTAGCGCATCTCTCCAGGCATATCTGGTATGAAGGCTCACCGGCTTATGATATTTTTTAGCTAGCTCTAAAAGGCGTGCTAACACCTCTTTTTGAAATTCCTTGGATGCTCTTTTCACCACCCTTTTATGGTAGTCCAAGCCTATTTCACCGATGGCAATTGCACTGGCAATATTTTGCTCAATGAATTCCAATTCATCATTGATTTGGGAAGGGCTGAGCTCGCCTAATTGCCAGGGGTGCAATCCCAGTGCGGGAAAGACGAAGGAAGAATACTCATGGGAAATCTCCAGAGTTTTTATATTTGAGTGATAATCCGAGCCGACAGCTACTATGGCAATGACGCCATTTCGGCGAGCATCATCAAGTGCTTGTTGGAGGTTTTCCAATTCATCCAGGTGGGCGTGGGTATCAACGAGGCTATACAACTTCAGGCTGCTCTTCAGGACGTCTTTGCTCGGCCTGCAATTTTTTATGATACTTGAGACCCAGCTCGGTAGGCTCGTAGGTATAAAGGGAGAATTCTCCAGTTTCCCTGGTGACCATGTTTGCCGATAGAAGCACTTTCACCGCTGTCTCCCCAACTTGTCCTGCTAAAAAGAGATGATGGTCAGGGACGGGTTTATTGGTGTTTTCATATTCTTCACAAATGCTGGTTAGCAACTTCATCGGTTCCTCTGCCAGGCTCTTGAGAAGCGCCTGCATCGCTTCTGTCTTTCTGATTATATCGACGAAATCCTCAAAAGTACCCATTTGAACAAAGTGTATTTTAAACTATTAAAAGGTGATATGGCAAATAAATAATGCCTACTTTGAAGCAATCCCAGAGTCGAAATCCTAAATTCTAAGCACTAAATCCTAAACAAATCCCAATATCTAAATTCAAAGCTGGAAGCCGTTTTGGTGATTTAGATTTTGAACATTTGATATTGTTTAGTATTTCGGATTTGGGATTTAGAGTTTTCTTTGTAAGAGATTGCCGCGCTTCGCTCGCAATGACAGTAAAAATGGCCCGCAATGACAGTAAAAAAGGGCTTGCAATGATAATCTCCTTATTGTCACCCTGAGCTGCACCAGATTCTTCGCTAGGCTCAGAATGACAGGGAATGTAGGGTTCGCAATGATAGTAAAAAGTTGACGCTAAAATTTGGCAATGTTACAGTTGATTTGCCTATGAAGAGGATAGGTATTTTATATCATCCCAAGCTGGAGAAAGCTCGAGTTTTAGTTGGTGAGCTGGAAAAGATGTTATCCACCAAGAAAATTTCCTGCTGGCATTGTTCTGCCTGGGACGAAGACGAAGCCAGGGCTCAAATAGCAGGCTCAGATTTAATACTCAGCATTGGTGGCGACGGCACTATCCTTCATGCGGCACGGGCTATTGTTCCTCTGTCAGTGCCATTGATGGGGATAAATTTGGGCCAGCTGGGATTTATTACCGAGCTAGATGCTGACGCAGCTTTGTCTAAGCTGCCTGATGTAATTAACGGCGAAGGTTGGTTTGATGATAGGGCTATGCTTAAAGCTGAGGTTGGCGGGAAAAGTTTTCATGCCCTGAACGACGTTGTGCTGCGAAGCCCTATTGCGCGGTTGATTCAGGTAAGAGCGAAAATTGATGGTGAGGAACTAACCACATATCGAGCCGATGGTGTTGTTGTTGCTTCAGCTACCGGGAGCACTGGCTATTGTCTGGCAGTGGGAGGTCCGATTCTTTATCCTCAATCTAATCAAATCATCCTCATGCCGATATCCTGCCACCTTGGCTTAGATCGTGCTTTAGTTTTATCGCCACAGAGCGTAGTTGAGCTAAGCGTTGCTGATAAAGGAGAAACCATGCTTAGCCTTGATGGGCAGGTTAATTTATCCCTGAAGGAGGAGCAAACTGTTACAGTGAAGCTTAGCCAATATACCACTCGCTTCTTGAGGGTTCACCCGCCAAGCTATTTTTACCGCTCGTTATGGCAGAAATTGAAGGGGAAAGGATAACATGAAAGTTGACAACGCAAAAGTAGGCGATGCTGATTCAATACGTCGAATGATTAATCGTTTTGCTGATAAAGGTGATATATTGCCTCGTGCCCTAAGCGAGATATATGAAAATATTAGAGATTTCTTTGTGGTCCGGAACGAAGGAGAAGTTGTTGCCTGCGCAGCGCTACACATCAGTTGGCTTGATTTAGCTGAAATCAGGTCTTTGGTTGTTGATGAGAAAAATCAAAATCAAAGGATTGGCTCTTCGCTTGTTCGGGCTTGCCTTGATGCAGCTAAGGCTTTGGGCATCCCCACTGTTTTTTGTCTTACTCGTGAGCCAGCTTTCTTTGAGAAACTGGGGTTTAAATTAGTTGACAAGGCGGAGTTACCCCGTAAGGTGTGGGGAGAGTGTTACCGCTGCCCCAAGTTTCCTGATTGCGACGAGGTAGCCCTTATTTACCACTTGTGATGTCATTACGAGGAGCTTTGCGGTTGCGAGGCACAGCCGAAGCAAACCAGGAACGGGATTCCTCGCTTTCGCCCGGAACAAGGATTGCCATGCTTCGTTCGCAGTGACAAGGAGGAGGGAAAGTTATGGTGATGCCGGAGAAAAAAATATCTAGCCAACAGCTCTATCGGGGTAGGGCAGTGAGTTTGAGGATGGATACCGTGGAAAAATCAAACGGAAAGACGACTACCAGGGAGGTGGTGGAGCACAGCAATTGCGTGGCAGTGGTTGTGGTTGATGAACAGGGCAACGTGCTTTTAGTTCGCCAGTATCGCTATCCAGTGGGCAAGTTCTTGCTGGAGATACCTGCGGGAGGCATTGACCCCAATGAGGAGCCCATTGACTGTGTCCGCCGTGAGTTACAGGAAGAAATCGGCTATTTCCCCCAGAAAATAGAGGAGCTCGGTGGTTTTTATTCTGTTCCTGGCTATGGCACGGAGTATCTACACTGCTATCTGGCTACCGACCTTGTTTCCAGCCGCCTTATAGCTGAGGACAGCGAAGGAATAGAGGTGGTGCGAGTTCCCATAAGCAAAATTACTCAGATTATCACTTCAGGCGAGATTTGTGATGCTAAGAGCATCGCTGCCTTACTCACTTTTCTCCTGCAGCGAGAATAATAGTTAGGAAAGGGGGTTTTGGCAATGCCGAGGATAAAGGTAAATGACATCCAGATGTTCTACGAAGTGCATGGCGAGGGGTTTCCGTTGATAATGATCATGGGGTTCACCGGAAACACAAACTGGTGGGATCCTCGCTGGATTCAAACGCTCTCCGAGAAATTTAAGATAATTGCATTCGATAACAGAGGAGCGGGACGCACCGACATATCTGACAGGGAATATTCTATCAAATTGTTTGCCGATGATACCGCAGGTTTGATGAATGCCCTGGGAATCCCACGGGCTAATGTGCTTGGAATATCAATGGGAGGGATGATAGCTCAAGAGCTTGTCCTTAACTATCCCGAGAAGGTAAAAAAGCTTGTCCTGTGTTCCACCTACTGTGGAGGTGCGAAGTCAGTTCAACCATCTCAGGAGGTACAGAAAGCGCTCACACCTGATAGAGGTACTGTGTCTGCAGAAGAAGTGGCCAGAATGACCATTCCACTTCTTTTCACCGAGGAGTTCATCAAAAATAACCCTGGCGCGGAAGAACTGGTAATGCAGCAAATCACCAAGAACCCAATTTCAAATGAAGCCTTCATGCGTCAAACGAACGCAATAATGAATTTCGATACGTATGACAGGCTGTCTCAGATCAAGGTACCCACTCTGGTATTGTATGGTAAACGAGACATTCTCATACCTCCAGAAAACGGCGCAATCCTGGGTAAAGCCATACCCGAGGCCAGGCTTGTCTCCTTCGAGAATTCAGCCCACGGACTTATAGAAGAGACAGAGGAGGTGCTTCACGCTATTGTGGAGTTTCTCACTGGAACCTGACAATTGGGAAGTTTATTTCAATTTTTCCATCACGGCAGCGGCTACCTGGCTGGTGCCTACAGGATTATCGGGCTTTAAGTCGTAGGTCAGGCTTTTGCCTTCAGCGATGACTTCGGCAATTGCCCTTTCCAGTTTATTGGCAGTGTCTCCTTCTCCCAGGTAGCGAAGCATCATGACCCCCGAGAGCATCATTGCCATAGGGTTTACCTTGTTTTTCCCGGCATACTTGGGGGCGCTGCCATGGGTAGGCTCAAAGACAGCGATATCATCCCCGATATTAGCTCCCGGAGCTACTCCCATACTGCCGACTAGCCCGGCACAAAGCTCGGAGATAAAATCTCCATAAAAATTAGGCAGGACCAGAACATCAAATTGCCACGGTTTTCGCACTAACTCCATACAGGTTGTATCTAAAACCATGTCGTTAAATTCGATGTCGGGATATTCCTTGGCTATCTGGCGAGCGGAATCAAGGAAAAGACCGTCGGAGAACTTCAGTATATTAGCCTTGTGGATAGCGGTTACCTTTTTCCTGTTATTTTTTATAGCGTAGTCGAAGGCAAATTTAGCAATTCGCCTGCTTGCTGTCTGAGATATGACTTTCAAACTCACTGCAGAGTCTTTTTTTATTTTGTCTCCGGTGGCTTTGGAGACAAAATCCAGTAACTCCGCGGTCTGCGGGCTATCCTTGGCAAATTCTATCCCTGAGTAGAGGTCTTCGGTATTTTCCCTGACCACCACTATATCTACATCTTTAAACGGTGTCGATATGCCGGGATAAATTTTGTATGGCCGGAGGCAAGCGTAAAGGTCTAATTTCTTGCGCAGGGCGACATTAACGCTTCTAAACCCGCTACCGATGGGGGTGGTCACCGGACCTTTTAAGGCAACTTTATTTTTCCTTATTGAATCCAGAGCAGCATCAGGAAGCGGCGTGCCAAACAATTCCTGGGCTTTGGAGCCTATAGTGACGACATCCCACTGGAATTGGACTCCAGTTGCCTCTAATACCCTTCGAGTGGCCTCGGCTACTTCGGGCCCTATGCCATCGCCGGGGATGAAAGTTACTCTACGTTGCATGATCTTCACCCTCACCTTAATCCTCTCCCGTCCAGGGAGAGGAAGTGTAGCTCAGAATGACGTTCACTAAAGTTCAAAATCCTTATGCTTTTTGATATAAGGGATAAGCCCTCCTTCCTTAAGTATGGCAAACATCAATGGTGGTATTTTAGTCGAGGTAAGTCTACTATTGGAAGTCAGATTGGTTATCACTCCTTCGGTTAAGTTTATCTCAAGCTGGTCTCCGTCGTTAATCTTGTCGGTATCGCAGAGCAATACTGGTAAGCCTTGATTGATAGCGTTTCTGAAAAAAATGCGAGCTGCCGATTTAGCCAGAATGGCAGCTATTTCCGACATTTTGATTACCAAAGGGGCATGTTCTCGGCTGGAACCTAAACCAAAATTCCCGCCGACCACCAGGAAATCGCCCTGATGCACCCTGGAGGCAAAATCGGGAACGAGGTCTTCAAAGATATGTTTGGAAAGCTCAGGTAGGTTGCTCCTCAGGTGGGCAAATCTGCCGGGGATAATGTCGTCTGTAGAGACATTGTCCCCTAGCTTGATAGCTTTTCCCTTGAGCACTGTTTCAGGCATTTTCACCCTCACCTTAATCCTCTCCCTTCAAGGGAGAGGAGATTGCTTCGCTGCGCTCGCAATGACAAAGAAGGAGACTCAAAATGACAAATCAAAGTGCAAAAAAATTTCATTTTTAATTTTTGCTCTGTATTTTTGCCTTTTGCATTTTTCTTTTTACATAACCTCCCTGGGGTCGGTAATTTCGCCCTTGATAGCTGAGGCAGCAGCGGTAGCCGGGCTAGCTAAGTATAGCATAGCTTTGGGATTGCCCATTCGCCCCTTAAAGTTGCGGTTGGCGGTGGAAAGGCAAGCCTCTCCATCGCCTAATACACCCTGGTGTAAACCGAGGCAAGCAGCACAGCCCGGAGGGAGAATAACTGCTCCAGCTTCGACCAAGCTGTGAATATAGCCTTTCTCTATAGCTTGTAGGAGCACCTGCCGTGAAGCCGGGGCAATAAGGAGCCTGGTATCGGGATATCTTCTCTTGCCCTGGAGAATACTAGCAGCAACGGCTAAATCTTCAAGACGTCCATTGGTGCAGGTGCCGATGAATACCTGCTGGATTTTGATTCCTTTCGCGTCGCGGGCAGAGCGGACATTGTCCACAGAGTGGGGGAAGGAAACCATCGGCTCAAGTTGGGAGAGATTTATGGACATGATTCGCTCATAATTAGCATCGGCGTCGGGATAAAGTGGTTTATAGCTAGCGCTGCGTCCCTGTGAGGAAAGAAAGCCCTGGGTGATTTTATCGCTGGGGAATAAGCCCACTTTAGCGCCCGCTTCTACAGCCATGTTAGCTATGGTGAGACGCTGTGACATACTCAAGCCAGCTAAGGATTCACCACCAAATTCCAGAGCTTTATAGGTAGCGCCATCAGCCCCAAGCTGACCAATGAGGTATAGAATCAGGTCTTTGGCGTAAACCCCTTGGGGAAAGGAGCCAACGAGGTTAATTAGGAAAGTTTCTGGCACGCGGAACCAGGTTTTGCCCAGTGCCATGGCTATAGCTATGTCGGTGGACCCCATGCCAGTGGCAAAAGCGCATAAAGCACCTGCGGTAACAGTGTGAGAATCAGCGCCAACAATAATGTCACCGGGATTGGCGAAAAGTTCCGCCACTAACTGGTGGCATATGCCGTTCCCGACATCGTAAATATGGCAATTTGTTTCCCTGGCGAAGTGCCGCAGAAGAATATGGTCGTTGGAAGTCTGCTGGCTAGGACTGGGGGCAGCGTGGTCAAGGAAAATCGCTACCTTTTCCGGTTCGGCTATAGCCGCAAAGCCACTATCCTCAAATTGCTTTATCGTCAGGGGTCCTGTGGTATCCTGAACGAACACCAAGTCTACGGTGGCAAGGACAATATCGCCCGCCGTAGCGTCGGTCTGCGATTTATCTCGCAGGATTTTTTCGGCTAAAGTTTTCCCCATCAATTACAAAGGGATATTGCTATGTTTTTTTGGTGGATTGGTAACCTTTTTATTCTTGAGCATTTCCAGAGCTTTGATTATCTTTGGGCGCGTTTCTCGAGGGTCAATGACATCATCAATATAGCCTCTGGCAGCGGCTACATATGGATTAGCAAATTTATCCCGGTACTCCTGAATCAATTTTTCCCTCGTTTCCTCGGGTTTTTCTGATTTAGCTATCTCAGCACGATAAACGATGTTGGTTGCTCCTTCGGGTCCCATAACAGCGATTTCTGCCGTGGGCCAGGCGTAACAGATGTCTCCCCGCAGTCCTTTGCTGCTCATCGCCACATAAGCTCCTCCGTATGCTTTGCGGGTAATTACGCTTATCTTAGGCACAGTTGCCTCGGAATAGGCGAAAAGGAGCTTGGCTCCATGCCTGATGATGCCTCGGAATTCCTGGTCTGTTCCGGGCATGTATCCGGGCACATCAACGAAGGTAACCAGGGGGATTTTGAAGCAATCGCAAAAGCGGACGAATCTCGACGCCTTATCCGAGGCATCGATATCGAGGATCCCTGCTAAATGAAGTGGTTGCTGAGCTAGAATGCCTACGCTGTATCCACCGATTCGGGCAAAGCCGACAATTAAGTTGCGAGCAAATCTGTGGTGAACTTCCAGAAAGTCGCCGTTGTCCACCACTTTTGTTATCACTCGGTTCATATCATAGGGTTTGGCGGGGCTATCAGGCACAATGTGAAGTAATTCTTCGTCGGTGCGATGAGGGTTATCTTCGGTATCTTCAAATGGAGGGAGGTCTTGATAGCTTTGGGGGAGGAAGCTCAGCAATTTACGCACAAGTTGAAAACATTCCTGTTCAGTATCAACGGCGAAGTGGGCATTCCCGCTTTTGGTAGCGTTTACCATAGCGCCGCCCAGTTCCTCCAGGCTGATTTCTTCTCCAGTTACCGTTTTGACCACCTCGGGTCCAGTGATATAGCTTTGTCCTATTCCCTTGACCATAAATACGAAATCAGTTATTGCTGGTGAGTACACCGCACCTCCTGCAGTGGGACCAACTATCACTGAAATCTGGGGGATAGTGCCTGAATATATAGTGTTACGGGTGAAGATTTCACCATAGGCTTTAAGGCTATCCGCTCCTTCCTGAATGCGGGCTCCTCCTGAGTCAAGTATGCCCACAAAAGGTACTCTGGTGGTGGCAGCTAAGTCCATTGCCTTGCAAATTTTATTGGAAGCTACTTCTGACAATGAGCCGCCGAGAACGGTGAAATCCTGGGAGAAAGCAAAGACAAGACGTCCAGCAACCTTTCCATAGCCGGTGATGACTGAATCGCCAGGGAACTTCTGCTCTGCCATGCCAAAATCGGTGCACCGGTGGGTCACGAAAGGGTCTATTTCCTCGAAGCTCCCCTCATCAAAAAGAAGGTCAAGTCGTTCTCTGGCGGTCAACTTTCCTTTGCTGCGTTGCGCTTCAATGCGCTTGGCTCCGCCTCCCTGTCTTGCCTTCTGTTTAAGTTCGTTTAACTGCGCTAACTTTTGTTCGATATCCATGGTTATCTTTCCTTGATGATTTATTTAGTTGAGTTATTCTGCTATTTTAATTGCTTCCCCTGCTATAATCAACAGTAAGTTGAGAGATGCTATGATTATGGAGGGGAGGTAAATTGGCTATTGCTTATCTTTGTCTTGGCTCAAACCTGGGAAATAGGATGGCAAACTTGAACAAGGCTGTGGCATTACTTTCTCAGAAGGTAAATATTGAAAAGGTTTCCTCCGTTTATGAAACTGAGCCGATAGGCTATAAAGAGCAACCACTGTTTCTTAATATGGCATGCCAAATCACCACTATGTTAAACCCCGGGGAACTTCTTCACTTTGCCAAGGATATTGAGGGCAAAATGGGCCGGGTGCAGAGTTTCCCCAACTCACCGCGCCTTATAGATATAGATATCCTCTTTTATGACCGTGAGGTTATCAAAAACGATGAATTGACTATACCGCATTCCCGGCTGGCGAAAAGAGCCTTTGGGCTTATACCATTAGCTGAAATTGCTCCACAGTTGATTCATCCTGAACTAGGCAAGAAAATTAGTGAACTGGCTGGGGTTGTGGAAGGGCGAGAAGGAGTGCAAAAATGGACATCGGGAGATTAAATGTACCAGCTATTCGTAGAAGAACACTTTGATGCCGCACACTATCTCCGCAAATATCGCGGTAAATGTGAAAATCTACATGGTCATCGCTTTAAAGTGATAGCTCGCCTCCAAGCAGAGGAACTTGATGATAGCGGTTTAGCCTATGACTTTGCCCATATAAAGAGTTATCTCAGGGAGGTTCTGGCTTCCTTTGACCATGTCTGCCTCAACGATGTGTCCCCATTCACCAAGATTGAGCCTTCCTGCGAGAACATTGCTGCTACGATATATGATGAGCTCAAGCCGCGTCTTTCAGGGTCACCAGCTACATTGGCGTGTGTGGAAGTTTGGGAATCACCCACGAGTGGCGTGGTTTATAGTCCGTGAGTTATTTTTTCTGTTCGTTAAATTCCGGGGGCAGTAGGTTGGGAATTGTGTCCACGATAGGATAGGGATGCTGGCATTTGGGACAGTATAGGGAGCCGGTAATTATTTCCTCATCCTCTTCTTTCTCCACAGTAAGCTCCAAATCCCCCTTGCATGCTGGACACGCCAGGATTTTCATAAGCTCTCTTTTCATAATGGCTATGTATTATAACAGATAAACAGTAGAATTGCTGTATAATAAAAATGTAGGAGGTAAAATGACTGTTCAAATCAAGAAAACCTATCGGGGGATAAACCCGGAGATGCTTCGTGACGAGGTGCGGGATATGGTTCAAAAGCGGGGGATTATGGTGGAAGAAGCGAAGGTGCAGACCTACGGTCTTCCCAGTGGTGCAACACAAGCCCGGGTTACCATGGCCTTCAAGGTGAAAGAGGAAGAATGTGGCAGTGCCCACATTATCGGCTCGCCGGAGGGCGAAACAAAGCTGATGGTTGATTTGGATGAAAGGCTTCTCTCCCCGGAAAGTATCTCAGCTCTTCAAGAGGACTTGGATTTCATTCTCGGCTCATACGAGGTTAAGTGGTGAGCCATGAGGGAACCCAAGCAGGAACGAAGGGAGAAGCGGAGGGCGAAGGAAAAGGCGAGGATACCCAAGCACGGCAAGAGCCTGGCAAGGATATATAAGGACGCCGTATCTAAGAGAGCGAAGGGGTAAATAGGACATGGATAAGAAAGAAAAGAAGAAAGTAAAAAAGAAGCAAAAGAAATAAGCTTTACTCTATTCTTGGTAGTGGAGTTGGATTTGAACTCCTTATTCCAGTGCTAAGTTCTCCTGCAACTTTTCGGTCTTGCTGCCTATACTGTTCTTATGTATGGGATGCGGTGTTTTCCTATCCACAGGCCCTTGAAGAAAGTTCGATTGAGGATATGGGAATAATCGGCGATATTAAGAAGGTCTTTAGATATACTTCTTTCGAAATAAGCTACCTCAACATGCCTGCCGATATTTTTCACTGCCTGAAGAACATAAGCAAAATCGGAGTCTCCACTTACCAGCACTGCCACGTCATAGAGTCCGTTCCAGGCAAAGTGGAGCAAATCCGTAGCTAACATGATGTCTATGCCCTTTTCCACAGGGACGCCCTGAGATAGCTTGGTGCTGCCCAGGCGAACTTCCAGATAAGGGGTCTTCCTCAGGCTATCGAGAAATTCCTGCTGTTCTCGATAGGCATCAGGCCAATGGTTTGGGTCCTGGAGCACATTGTAATAATAAACACGGAATAGCTGTCTTGTACCACAAAGCTTATGGGAAAACTCGGCGAAGTTGAGGTCATGGCGCTTAAAGTTGTTCTGTAACGCATGATACAAATTACTTCCATCTATGAAAACGGCGACTCTATCTTCCATATTCCTTCCTTATACCAAATTATCTCTTTAAGTATACACTGTCGAAAGGGAAAGTTGCTAGCAGGACTTTAGATGCCTGAGACCAGTTTTGCCCGACGGACGAAAAATATTCGTCAGGTTCTCATCGCCTGGGTGCTCAATCAGGATGTGCTACCTTTCTGCTTTCTCTCTTCCTCCTCTCTGAGAACCTTACGAAGGACCTTCCCTATGATTGACTTAGGAAGCGCGTCCCTGAACTCTACAAGCTTTGGGGTTTTGTATGCCGCTAATTTCTGTTTGCAGAAGTCCATAATCTCGTCTTCCGTGGCCGTCTCACCCGGTTTTAGAACGATATAGGCCTTAATTGTCTCTCCTCTGTATTCGTGGGGTATGCCTACAGCCACTGCATCCATAACCTTGGGGTGCTGATAGAGCACCTCATCGATCTCTCTGGGATAGATGTTGAATCCGCCGGCGATAATCATGTCCTTCTTGCGATCCACTATGAAAATATAACCTTCCTCGTCCTCCGTGGCGATATCTCCGGTATAGAGCCATCCATCTCTAAGTTGATTCGCTGTTTCCTCGGGGTTGTTCCAGTATTCCTTCATGATCAGGGGTCCCTTCATTATGATCTCACCAGGCTCTCCTTGTGGCACATCTTCCACTCCTTTGTCTATATCCACCAAACGCACATCATTATCAGGGAAGGGGACCCCGATGCTGCCGACCTTCTTGAGACCCAGTACTGGATTGGAAATCCCTAAAGAGGTAGACTCACTCAGCCCGTATCCCTCGCTGAAGAAGATCCCCATGTCGCGAACCTGCTGGATAAGCTCCACAGGCATAGGCGCTGCTCCCGAGTTCAACAAACCCAGTTTCTTTGCCAGGTTTAACTCTGTGGCCTTGGGGTGGTTGATGAGGGCGGTGATCAGTGTGGGCACAGTGGGGAAAAAGGTGATTTCGTTAAAATTGGCCAGGAGCCCCATCAGCTCATCGAGAACAAATCGAGGAACCAGTATCTGGGTGGCACAATTAGCCATGGCCCAGTTCATTGCTACGATGTTTCCGTACACATGGAAATAGGGCAGCACCGCCAGCACGGAACGTCTCTCTGGAGGGATAAGAGTCATAGTGGGATTGCCCCATAGGGAGCACTGGAAGGTGGCAGCTACTATGTTGGCGTGGGTGAGCACTGCCCCCTTGGGAATCCCGGTAGTTCCTCCAGTAAACTGAATAAGGGCAGGATCGTACGGGGCTATCTGGACTCGTGGAACTCTCGTGTCCGAACAGTTATCCATGAGTGTGGAAAAATGATGCCAACCCTCCTCCAACTCCAGGTCTTTAGGGGTGCTCACCCCCATCCCCTTTATGTAATCGGTTACTCTAGTGACCACTATCCGGGGGATGTCCACCTCTTGACAAACGGTCCGAATCGCCGGAAGGACCAAATCAAAGGTAAATAGGGTCGTCATCCCAGTATTTTCTATCATCGGTTTGAGTTCATCAGCGGTATACATGGCGTTTAGATTCACCGCGATAGCCCCCAGGGATAGAGTAGCCAAATAAGCGATGACATACTGGGGGCAATTAGGCAGATGAAGCCCTACCCTTTCTCCTTTCTGTACCCCCAGGGCACCAAGAGCATTGGCCATGCGCAAAGCCTGCTGGCGCAACTCCCAGAAGGTCATCTCAGTACCGTAAAAGTTCAGCGCTGCTTTGTCTGGATGTGTACCAGCTGAGATCTGAAGGATATCCTGAGCCGGCACCCGGGGATAGCGGATTGTAGTAGGAACATTGTAATCATAGTGACGATGCCAGGGTTTTGTTTCCATGGTTACCCCCTTTTATGTTTTTTATTTAGTGTAGCATAAACAGGGCAAGACCAGCTAGATATAGCTCCTCGAGTTGCCCGTTTTTGGGATAATGACATGGCCTGCAGGTGAACGTTTGGTAAAACCGAGGCTGCGTTTGTGTGAGTCTATCTACCGATAAACAACGAATTCCACTCGGGGGATACCTCCCTCAGTGCTCTCCTACCAGCTAGATGGTCTTCTATTTGAGGCTGGTTGGGGGTATAATAGGGATAGGGAACAATTCAAACTAGGGATAACTTGGTGGCAGACGGCACTTTTGCCAAGTGAGTAGCTGAGCTAGGTGGATTTGGAGAGAGTAGCTTTCGGATGATTCCGCTAGTGGTATAATAACCATGGTAACTGTGTCTAATGAAGGAGGTCAGCTATGGCATTGAGGGTAGAGAAGAGCAAGATAGAGGCTGTAATTTACACGCAACAATATAGGATAGAAGGGGATGTTTATGTCCCGAGAGACAGCAGATTTACGGATTTTATGGGTGCTGATGTAAAATTAGGGTTTATACCCGTCACCAATGGCAAAGTCTACGCTCTGCCAAAGGATAAACTGCTCCATACCGTTCCCCTCTTGAACGTAAATAAAAACTTCATAGTTATAGCGTTCCCAAAGAGTTCGGTAGGCGTATGATACGGCCTGGAGGATAGCGGAGAGGGACTAGTAACCCTGCGAAATTTGCCCAAGCTCATGATAGAACTGCAAGCTATCCTCGAACTTCACCGACCGGGTATACCTTAGTACCATGTCAAGGCTCTCCTAGCCACCAAGCCTCATGATATGCTCAATACCAAGACAGTGAGGTGAAGGTTAGAGGCGGATGTCTTCCTGTGGGTGGTGGGGATTATAAGGAAGAGCAATCCTTTGTTCTAGTCTTCTTAAGTATAGACAAGCTCAAGGGCGGCAGAGTAGTTGGCGGCAACCCCGATACAAACAAAAAGGCAGGTCAAGTTGACCTGCCTTTTCAAATTTCTTTGGTAGCGGGGGTTGGATTTGAACCAACGACCTTCGGGTTATGGGCCCGACGAGCTACCACTGCTCCACCCCGCGATAATGACACACCGGGACCGCCGATTTTTAGGGAAACTGACAGGTTTTGTGTTCAACCTGACTCAGGTCAAGGACTCGGCCATTAGTACGGCTTAGCTTAACGGATTACTCCGCTTACACATGCCGCCTATCAAACAAGTAGTCTACTTGTGGCCTTACCCGGTTAGGCAACCACCAAAATGATGGAAGCCGTTTCCGGTGGGAGATCTCATCTTGGGGGGGGCTTCGCACTTGAGATGCTTTCAGCGCTTATCCCTTCCAGACGTAGCTACCCAGCATTGCCCCTGGCGGAACAACTGGCACACCAGAGGTCTGTCCATCCTAATCCTCTCGTACTAAGGACAGCTCCCCTCAAATCTCCAACGCCCACGACGGATAGAGACCAACCTGTCTCACGACGGTTTGAACCCAGCTCGCGTGCCGCTTTAATAGGCGAACAGCCTAACCCTTGGGACCGACTACAGCCCCAGGATGCGACGGGCCGACATCGAGGTGCCAAACCTTGCCGTCGATATGAACTCTTGGGCAAGATAAGCCTGTTATCCCTGGCGTAGCTTTTATCCGATAAGCCACGGCCCTTCCACACAGTGCCGTGGGATCACTTTGCCCGACTTTCGTCTCTGTTCGACTTGTAGGTCTCGCAGTCAAGCTCCCTTATGTCAATGCACTCTGCACACGGTTTCCATCCGTGTTGAGGGAACCTTTGGACGCCTCCGTTACCTTTTAGGAGGCAACCGCCCCAGTCAAACTACCCACCAGACACTGTCCTCGTCTTGCGATAAGTTAGAACCAAAATTGAACAAGAGTGGTATTTCACCGGTGGCTCCACCGAAGCTGACGCTCCGGCTTCTCAGCCTCCCACCTATTCTACACATGCTCAATCTAAGCTCAATGTCAAGCTATAGTAAAGCTGCCAGGGTCTTTTTGTCCTGTCGCGGGTAAAGGGCATCTTCACCCCCATTTCAATTTCGCCGAGTCCCTCGTTGAGACAGTGCCCAAGTCGTTAAATCATTCGTGCGGGTCGGAACTTACCCGACAAGGGATTTCGCTACCTTAGGACCGTTATAGTTACGGCCGCCGTTCACTAGGGCTTCAGTTCAAAGCTTTGAGCTAATGCTCTAACCTCTCTCCTTAACCTTCTAGCACTGGGCAGGTATCAGCCCCTATATTTCAGCTTTTTCGCTTTAGCAGGGACCTGTGTTATTGTTAAACAGTCGCTTGGGCCAATTTTGTGCCCCCACCTTTACAGGTGGGCCCCCTTCTCCCGAAGTTACGGGGTCAAATTGCCGAGTTCCTTAACGAGGGTTCTCTCGAACACCTTGGGACGTTTATCCCGACCTACCAGTGGCGGTTTGCGGTACAGGTACCTAGCTTTTTAGCAACGAGGTTTTTCTTGCCAGTGTAGGATCAACTGAGTCATCTCGGGTTTCCCCTCAATTTCTCCCTCCTCTCAGCTTAATATCAGAGTGGATTTGCCTGCCCTGATGCACCTTGAGTTGGGAACACATCATGTCCAATAGACATGCTCAGCCTACCTTCCTGGGTCCCCCCTTTGCCTTAAAACAAAAACTAAGTAGCATGGGAATATTAACCCATTGTCCATCGCCTACCCCATTAGGGTTTGGCTTAGGCCTGGCTAACCCTACGTCGATTGACGTTGCATAGGAAACCTCAGGTTTACGGTGGGTATGGTTTTCACATACCTTTACGCTACTCATACCGACATTCTCACTTGTCACTACTCCACCTTGACTTGCATCAAAGCTTCTCAGCCATGACAACGCTCCCCTACCGCTCCCTAATAAAATTAGGAAGCCCATAGCTTCGGTAGCAAACTTAAGCCCCGTTAAATTGTCGGCGCAGCATTACTCGACCAGTGAGCTGTTACGCACTCTTTAAAGGATGGCTGCTTCTGAGCCAACCTCCTGGTTGTTTCTGCAACACCACTTCCTTTCCCACTTAGCTTGCTTTTAGGGACCTTAGCTGATGGTCTGGGCTGTTTCCCTTTCGACCACGGGGCTTATCCTCCGTAGTCTCACTCCCAGGGTTACATTTATGGCATTCGCAGTTTGGTTAAGTTCGGTAACCTCACGGTCCCTGGCTTATCCAGAGCTCTACCTCCATAAATTACTTCCTGAGGCTGCACCTAAATGCATTTCGGGGAGAACCAGCTATTTCCGAGTTCGATTGGCATTTCACCTGCACTAACCACAGCTCATCCTAGAATTTTGCCTCATTCACAGGTTCGAGCCTCCACTCAATTTTACTTGAGCTTCACTCTGGCCATGGTTAGATCACCCGGTTTCGGGTCTGCTCCATGCGACCTGCTCGGCGAACCGAGCTACGCCCTATTCAGACTCGCTTTCGCTTTGGCTCCGCAACGCAAGTTGCTTAACCTAGCCACATAGAACAAGTCGTCGGTTCATTCTTCAATAGGCACGCCATTAGTTTGCCGAAGCAAACCTCTGACTGCTTGTAAGCATAGGGTTTCAGGTTCTATTTCACTCCCCTCCCGGGGTGCTTTTCACCTTTCCCTCACGGTACTGGTTCACTATCGGTCATCAACAGTATTTAGCCTTGGAGGGTGGTCCCCCCAGCTTCCCACGGGATTCCTCGTGTCCCGTGGTACTTAAGAACACAAGCAAAGATTCCATCCTTTAACCTACGGGACTATTACCCTCTATGGTTGCCCTTTCCAGAAACATTTGACTAGGATAGAATTTGGTAACTTTGTGATGGACCCTGAAATCCATCTCTTGTGTCTTACAACCCCAAAACAGCATAAGTTTCAGGACCACTAAGCTGCATTGGTTTAGACTTTTCCCCGTTCGCTCGCCGCTACTAGGAGAATCTCTTTGATTTCTTTTCCTCGGGTTACTTAGATGTTTCAGTTCGCCCGGTTCCCCCTCGCTGAACGCGAGTGCTCAAGTTTTACCTGAGCGGGTTACCCCATTCGGGAATCCCCAGCTAAGCTTGCTAGACAGCTCCCTGAGGCTTTTCGCAGTCTTGTCGCGCCCTTCTTCGGCTGTTGATGCCAAGGCATCCACCCTATGCTCTTTCTTCCTTGACCTGCGTCAGGATGAACACAAAACCTATTCAGTTTTTAAGGTACAAACTAGGATTATTAAGACACAACACTATACCACACCACTATTCTGGTGTCAAATAAGTAAACTATTCTTATTTTGGTAGTGCTGTATTATCATAATACCACTTCCGTGAAAGCAAAGCAAATTTTTGGACTCAACCCCAATGTATTCTTCCTGGGATTGGTCAGTTTCCTCACTGATGTCAGTAGTGAGATGATTTTCACCCTCCTCCCTTTGTTTCTGCTCAATGTGTTGGGGGTGACGACCACGGTCATTGGTCTAATTGAAGGAGTGGCTGATGCCACTGCCTCTCTGTTTAGAATCCTCAGCGGCTGGCTCAGCGATAGATTAGGAAAAAGGAAAGGGCTAACTATTCTTGGCTACGGATTATCCACTGCTGTCAAGCCGCTCATGTATATTGCCTCGACCTGGGGGATGGTGCTTGGTGTGCGGTTTTGCGACAGGATGGGCAAGGGTGTTCGAACTGCTCCTCGGGATGCTTTAGTAGCAGATTCAGTAACTTCAGGGCAGAGGGGCAAGGCTTTCGGACTTCACAGTGCCATGGATACCTTCGGCGCAATGGTGGGCATTATTTCCGCAGCAGTAGTGGTCTTTTTATGGCAAGGTGGAAGTCTGGAGCTCAGTCGAGCTACCTACCAGCAATTGGTTTTAATTGGCATTATCCCTGCTGTGATAGCTTTGTTTATCTTTTTCTTCATTAAAGAACCAGAGAGAAGTCCAGCACCACAAAGTTCCATTCCTATAGGTAGAATGAGGAAACTTACATTCGGGTTAGATAAACGGTTCTGGATTTTCCTGGGCATTATCTTCTTATTCACACTGGGCAACTCCAGCGATGCTTTCCTCATTCTTCGAGCCCAGAACCTGGGCAATCCTGTTCTTACTATACTTCTGATGCTGGTGCTGTTCAATTTCGTTTATGCTTCCTTATCCACGCCGGCGGGGATATTGTCCGATAAGCTGGGAAGGAGGCGCATCATCCTTTTAGGCTGGCTGATTTACACTCTGGTTTATCTTGGCTTCGCCATGGCTTCCGTTTCGTGGCAGGTATGGCTATTATTCGGATTTTATGGTGTTTATTACGGCTTGGCCGAGGGGGTAGCCCGTGCCTTTGTGGCAGATTTAGTTCCCGAGGAGAAAAGGGGGACGGCTTATGGTCTGTTTCACGGCATCGTGGGAGTTACTTTGCTTCCGGCAAGCCTTATTGCCGGCTATCTGTGGCAGTATGGTTGGCCATGGCAAGAAGCGGCTATGAACCCCGCAGCACCATTCTTCTTCGGCGCCATCATGGCTTTCCTGGCGATGATAGGCTTCTTGGTGTTAGTCAAGGAATGACATTTACCCCAGAATCACATTATCTATCAGTCTCGTTTTGCCTATCCTGACTGCCAGTAAGACTATCGCTGGGCGGTCGATTTTTTTTAGCTCCTCCAGGGTATTGGCGTCGGCGATACTGACATAGTCGATTTTGGCTAATGGCTCCTTCTGAATCAGCGAGGTCATCTGGTGGCGAATTTTATCAGCATCTTTTTCACCGCCTTGCCACAATTCCCTGGCGAGAGAGAGTGCCTTAAATAGAACTGTGGCTGCCTGTCGTTCTTCAGGGTTCAGATAGGTATTGCGGCTGCTCATGGCCAGTCCGTTGCTTTCCCTAACTGTGGGCACCACCACGATTTCCAGGTTCATATTTAAGTCAGCAACCATTTTCTTGATAACGATTGCTTGCTGGGCATCCTTCTGCCCGAAATAGGCTCTGGTGGGCTGGATAATGTTGAATAGCTTGGCACAAATTGTGGCTACTCCACGGAAATGTCCCGGACGAGAGGCTCCTTCAAGCCTTTCGGTTACCTTCTCTACATCTACCCAGCTATTAAAATCCCGGGGATACATTTCCTCCTCCGACGGCACGAAGACGATATCCACCTTCTCCCTTTCCAGTAGTTCAAGGTCGCGATTGAGGTCTCGAGGGTAATCCTGAAAATCCTCGCCTGGTCCAAATTGGGTGGGGTTTACGAATATGCTGACCACAACCGTGGAATTTTCCTTCCTCGCCTGCCTTACCAGGCTTAAGTGACCTTCGTGGAAATAGCCCATAGTGGGCACAAAGCCAACAGGCTCACTGAGCTGGCGTCTTAGTTTCCTCATTTCGGCGATTGTGTTTATTACTTGCATTTTCACCCTCATCCTCTCCCATCAATGGAGAGGGAATATAATGAGATTGCTTCGCGGAGCCTGTCCCGAGCGAGATTCTTCCCCTTCCTCTTCGTTACACTCAGAGTCAGGGTCAGAATGACAAGGAGCGAAGGGGCTCGCAATGACAGCCCTGTGGGGAAACCCTAAATTCTAAACAAACTCAAAAATCAAAGATAAAAAGTCAAAATGACAAATTAAAATCCAAAAATATTTTCATCTTTAAACTTTGCTCTGTCATTTTGCATTTTGATTTTTGCGTTTTGCTTTTTGGGGATTGCTTCGCTTCGCTCGCAATGACATAAATGAGGCTCACAATGACATCCTTCCTAACATAAAAAATCAATCCGTTAGCTAATGGACAATGACAGTTTACCCCTTGAGAGATTCGAGAATGCTTTCGTCCATAGTGTAGCTGTGCTTCATGGTGGGGAATGTATTGGACTTAACCTCGTTCATATAGGCAGTGACAGCGTTCTTTATCTCTTCAGCCAGCCTGGCATATTGTTTAGCATGTTTGGGAACAATGTCGGTATAAAGTCCAAGCATGTCGCTTACTACCTGAACCTGACCGTCACAATCAGGTCCAGCACCGATGCCGATAATAGGGATGGACACAGTCTCGGCAATCAACTTGGAAAGAGGTGCCGGGACACACTCTAAAACAATAGAAAAAGCCCCGGCCTGCTCCAATATTTGAGCGTCCTTAAACATCTTTTGGGCGGTCTCGGGCGTCTTTCCCTGCACTTTAAATCCCCCTAATTGATACAGTGATTGTGGAGTAAGACCCATGTGTGGCATAACTGGTATGCCGCAATCAACAAGGCGTCTTACCACTTCGGCAATAGATTCACCACCTTCGGGCTTGACCGCCTGTGCTCCACCTTCCTGGATAAGTCTTGCAGCGTTATACAAAGCATCTGAGATATCAGTATGGTAGGTCATAAAGGGCATATCAGCTACTATCAAAGCTTTCTTAGCGCCTCTAGCCACAGCTTTGGTGTGATGAATCATCTCGTCCATTGTGACCGGGATAGTGGAATCATAGCCCAGCATCACCATTCCTAGGCTGTCTCCCACGAGTATTAAAGGCACACCGACCTCGTCAATGATTTTGGCTGTTACGTAATCATAGGCGGTAAGCATGGGTATTTTTTCCTTCCTTTGCTTCATTGCCTTTATTTCATCTATGGTAATTCGCATTGTCTCACTCCTTTTATTTCATAGTTAACAGGTCTTCCACCCATTCTTTCCCTTTCGTCTCCACAATCCTGTTATTTTCATCCACATAAACCATCTTTGGAATCACATTTATCGCTTCATCATCAGGGACATGGCAATAGGAGAGGATAATAACGATGTCTCCTTTAGCGGCAAGCCTGGCAGCGGCGCCATTAATGCAAATTGCTCCTGAGCCTGGCTCAGCTTCAATGGCATAAGTGCTAAACCGGGCGCCATTATTGATGTTAAGCACCTCTACCTGCTCATAAGGGAGGATGTCACTTGCCTCCATGAGGGATTTATCGATGGTAATGCTGCCTTCATAATCGACATCGACCTGGGTAACCCGAGCACGGTGGATTTTACCTTTCAACATAGTTCTCATTGGCTACCTCCCGACATTATTTGTAAACAGAGCCTTTAGTTCCTCAGCTTTATATTCATCGATTTTTCCTTTCTTTAAAGCGATGGGAATAGTGTGGAGCCCTAACTCTTTGTAAGTAGTGAGCAGCGAGGAATTGTTAGCTTTAAGCGCAGTTAGATGTTTGTTTATGGTGCCCAGATCGCCACGGGATACAGGTCCGGTGAGGCAATCTGGCAAACCGATGTTATCAATGTTGTTCAATGTGCCTTGTAACAAAGGGATGAGAGCTTTGGTTGCCTTCTCCGGGGGCACTCCAAGGGTTTGCCATAAATCTGTAGCTAGCTTGACCAAAGTTACCATATAATTACCGGCAAAGACGGCTGCAGCATGATAAATTACCTTGTCTCCGGGCTTAAGTTCTATCCAGTCGCCATCTAGGAAGGAAGCCAATTTTTTTAGCGTTGATAGCAGAGGTTCCTCAGCTTCAAGGGCGAAGGTGGAGCCAGGGAGGTTTTCCACAGCTTGTTTAATACTAGCGAAAGTTTGTAGTGGGTGGAAGGAGCCGATATTAGCGCCTGCCTGCTTGGCTGGCTTGAGGATGTCAATGGAGTGGACGCCACTGCAATGCACCACGCTTTTCCCGGGATGCCAGTGAACCTCACTGGCTACCCTGGCAATGACATCGTCTGGGGTGGTGATAAAGATTAACTCAGCGGCATCAGCTACCTCCTGTGGCGATGAGCAGGGATGGCAATGAGGTAAGGAACTAGCCAGCCTCTCTGCTGAGCTTAAGTTCCGACTGGATACCGCAACTATTCTGCACTCCTTCTGGGAAAGCCTTGTTGCCAGAGCTGTTCCTACTGTCCCTGCGCCAATAAAGCCAATCTTTAGCATGCTGTTGCCACCTTGCTGGCGGATATGCCTGCCATTGTTTTGGATTTAGTTATTGCCCTAACTATTGCGGTGGACATCACCTCAGTGGCTACTATGCCCAGTAAGGTGAGGTCACATTTCTTTTCTCCCAGGGAAAGGACAAAAATTACATCGCCATCAAACATGGTAAGGTAAGGGTCAACAGTGCGGGCTATGCCCGCTCCTGCCATTTGTGCTAGCTTGTTCGCCTGTGCTTTGTCAAGCTGAGCGTTTGTAGCTACTACAGCGATTGTGGTGTTGGACAAGTAGCTTGCTCTTTTGAATTGCTCACTTTTCAACAATTCTGAAGTGCTCCAAAAACCGTCTCCATCAGAACGATGAGGACCAGCAATGATTTTTCCTGTTTTGGGATGAATAACGTCTCCAAAGGCATTTTCCACTGCCAGGGCAGCCACGATGACGTCATCGCCTACTTTCTGACTGGCGGTTCCCAAGCCACTTTTGGTAGCTTTATCTATGCCGAGAATCTTTCCCACCGCTGCTCCAGTGCCTGCGCCGACGCATCCTTCAGGAACTTCTCCATCAGTGGCAGCGAGGCAAGCTTGATAGCCATGAGCAGCATCAGGTCTCGCCTTTGGGTCACCTACTACTAAATCGTAAATAATAGCTGCGGGAACGATGGGAACCTTGCCAGCAACGGTCTGGTGACCGATTCCGCGCTCCTCAAGGTATTTCATAACGCCGCCAGCTGCCTGTAGGCCAAAGGCACTGCCTCCGCTGAGAAGAATGGCGTGGATTTTTTCCACCAGATTTCCGGGGCGAAGGACATCGGTCTCCCTTGTTCCCGGGGCTGAGCCACTAACATCGACACCGGCCACCGCTCCTTTTTCGCAGAGAATGACGGTGCAGCCGGTCATCCCTTCTTTATCGGTATAGTGTCCTACCTTGATTCCAGGGACATCCGTTATGCTGTTATACATCGCTAACAAAAAAACCCTCCTGGCAACACCAAGAGGGCCTTTTATACTTTTTCTTACCGTCCCGGTCACTGCCGATCCGAGCGGACACCGCCAAACTTTATTCTATTTAAGCTCACCGCTATACTGGTCGGTGGCGATTTTTAAGAATAACATATTTTTTTAGCTTCGTCAATAGCCTGTGTTCATATTTGTTGATATATTCCTATGGTTTTGGAAACGAAGTAACTTAGCTATTTAAGGATTTATACCATTTTTTGTTGAGTTTATAAACATCCTTAAACTTATCGAAAAGCTTATCGTAAACTGCCCTGTTTCTACTGTCGGGGCTAAACGTCCTTTCAACCTTTATATATTTTCCTATATCCTCGAAGTTTTTTATATAACCCAGAGCGAAGCTGCCGAGCATGGCAGCTCCCCTTGCCACTGCCGTTTGCACATCTTCGACTCTTTGTATTTTCCTGTCCATTACATCAGCTATAATTTGGCACCAGAGGTCATTTGTCGCCCCGCCGCCGATTATCCGTAATTCATCGACCTTAGAATACAAATTCTCGACTGTAAATAAAGCCCACTTTAGATTAAGGGCTATTCCTTCATAGACAGCACGGATTATATGACCTCGGGAATGATCAAGACTTAGGTTGTGCAGACCACCCCGCACTGCATAATCATCAAGAGGACAGCGCTCACCAAAGAGCCAGGGAGTAAATATTAGCCCATCAGACCCTGGAGGAATCTTACTCGCCTCTTCTTCAAAAAGAGCATACGGCGGTGTTCCCGCTTCCACGTCTGTCTGCTTCCATAGCGCCTCTTTAGGATAGAGCACTTCTCTAATCAGCCATTCGAATGCCCCAGCAGATAGTTCCTGATGTCCCATGACAAGATAATATTTTTCAGGATAGGCGCTTCCGACGCAACCAGTGTAGTGAGCAATATCAACCTTCCGCTTTGTTACGTGGCCTCCTATCCAGCCTGACGTACCCAAATTGATGTGGAGTTCCCCGTCATGCATTGCTCCTGAACCAACCGCGGCACAGGTCATATCGCCCGCTCCATTTATTATCGGCGTCCCCTGTTTTAAACCTGTCTTTTTTGCTGCCTCTTCCGTCAGGCCGCCAACAATAAAAGTAGGGCTTTGGACTTCAGCAAGCTTTTCCATAGGGATACCAGCCATGTTACAAAGCTTCTGAGACCAATGATTATAGTGAGGACTGTTCTTCTTGGTGTCGAGGAGCCACCATACTACCGCAAGGTCTGTGGATGTGACCATTTTGCCTGTCAGCTTGAAGATTATATAATCCTTTACATCAAGAAATTTGTAACAATTTTTATATATCTCAGGCAGGTTCTCCTCCAGCCAGTAAATCTTCGGAATTTGGTCCTTACCGCTGGTGATGCCGGGTGCTCCGCCTGTTATTCGCAGGAAATTCAAAATCTTGAGTGGGGGATAGCCTTTAAACTTTATTAGCCCCTTATATAGCCTTTCTTTGGCTAACCTGGCTCCCCTGGCATCTATCCATATATAACTATTAGTAAGAGGCTTACCCTCTTTTGTTACCGGCATGAAGCCTTGCATCTGGGTGGCAAACGTCACTCCGGCAATATCATCAGATTTAATCTGGGTCTTTTGGAGAAGGTTTTTTGTCGTCGAAGCAACTGCATCCCACCATTCATCAGGGACCTGCTCCGCATAGCCTGCTTTAGGCATAACGATGCCCGAGGGATAGGTTTGTCTCACAGAATCAACTATCCTGCCATCTGTAGTAACAAGCACCGCCTTATTGTTGGTTGTTCCTAAATCATGGGCGATTATATATTTTTCCATCTTATTTCCTCCTTGGTAAATCTCGGGAAGCGATTATGTTTATCCCGGTATTTAAGATATTTTCACAAACTATATCTCCACATTTGATGGGTGCTGTTACTCTAATTTTAGCCAATTCTTTCATGCATTTCATCATCAAATTTTTGGGTATTGGTTTTTCACTTCTTATGGGCAACATTGGCAATATGCCGCTTTGGATATAAGCTGTGGTGGTTAGAATTCTAACTGGGTTGGTGAACTCGGCAATAGCATATTTTTCCCCTAGTTTACATAAATTACCTTTCACTTCTAGGATTTTTCCCTCTTCTTCAATTAACTCTATCTGACAACTCAGTGGACATTGGATACAGGTAAAATTATGACTTCTTTTCATCTTTTCCCACCTCAATTACTAGTTCATTTCCAGTAATTTTATTCAAAACATTTGGAGAAAGATTTAATTTAATCATTTCAGGTGGTCTAACGGCTCTTTCTTTTTTGGCAAAGATTTTTTCTTCACCGGATGAAGCAATGACTCTTACATTTCTCTCTGTTTCTTTAACACGTAAGTATAATTTGATGCTTTCGCCAAACTTCTCTCCACGAACAATTTGCGGGACGACATAGCTGACATTTCTTCCATTCTTTACCGTTATAGGAATTTTTCTTCTATTTACTTTTCCAGTGATATATTCTGCTGCCCCTTTCCCAGTTACTTTCGCGGATTCAGAAACATCATCTACTAAATCATGCACATGAACCACGTTTCCACAGGCAAAGATACCTGGGACAGATGTTTCCATTCGCTCGTCTACAATAGGCCCGTTTGTTCTCCAATCAATCTCTACTTCTGCTTTTTGGGAAAGTTCATTTTCTGGAATTAAACCAACAGATAGGACCACGGTATCGCAGGGAATAAACCTCTCTGTCTCCTTTATTGGCTGCATCTCTGAATTAACTTTCGCTACAGTTACTCCTTCTACTCTGCTTCTGCCTTTGATATTGGTGATGGTATGAGAGAGGTAAAGTGGTATATTGTAATCTTCCAGACATTGAACCACATTTCTAGTTAATCCCCCAGGATTTGGCATGATTTCGTATACACCTTCTACTTCTGCACCTTCCAAGGTAAACCTTCTGGCCATAATTAATCCTATGTCCCCAGAACCAAGGATAACTATTTTTCTACCAGGCATGATGCCTTCAATGTTCATGTATCGCTGAGTAACTCCAGCGGTGTAAATTCCTGACGGTCTATCTCCAGGAATCAAAATGTTTGCCCTTGTCCTTTCTCTGCACCCCATGCCGAGAATAATCGCCTTTGCTTCTATTTCCAATAATCCATCTTCTGGATTAACTGCGATTATTCTCTTATTTGAATTTACTTCGAGAACCATCGTGTTTAGCTTAACTTTAATTTCAGTTTTCTTTAATTCATCTACATAACGCTGTGCATATTCTGGACCAGTTAGCAATTCACCGAAGATAAAATTTCCAAAGCCATCGTGAATACATTGGGGAAGTATTCCTCCCAATTCCATATCTCTTTCGATTAGTAGAACATCCTTGATACCTTCTTTATAAGCACTTATTGCAGAGGCCAATCCTGCAGGACCGCCACCAATCACAACCAGGTCAATTTCAAGCATTTACTTTCTCTTCTAATAAACTTTTAGTTTTTCCTATAAACAGGCTTGAACCAGCGCCGCTTTTCGTTACTTCCTCTACCGGAATAACCAATTCTCTAGCCAGGATTGATGCCACCCTGGGACCACAGAATCCACCCTGGCATCTACCCATGCCTGCTCTAGTTCTTCGTTTAATCGCATCAATAGTTAAAGCAGGAACCGGGGAATGAATTGCATCAACTATTTCTCCCTCAGTTACATGCTCGCACCGGCAGATAACATGTCCATAAAGTGGATTCTTTGCTATCAAACTTTTTTTATTTTCTGTGCTCAACTTATCAAAAACAGGCGGTGCTTTGCGTATTGGATTAAAGTCCTCTTTCTGTTCCAATTTTAAACCTGTCTCTTTCAGGATATTTATCGTCATTTCTGCAATTGCTGGTGCAGCAGCTAACCCAGGGGATTGAATTCCGGCAACACTCACAAATCCGTGAACTTTCCGGGATGCTTTGATAAAGAAATCTTCCTTGTAGGTCGCTGCTCTTACACCGGCAAAGTATGTAATCACTGACTTTTTTGGGAAATTGGGGAAAGTGGAGCCGTATTCGTTAAACATTTCTGCAATTTCTTCACCTGTAATAGACTTATCTTCTTTATCTGGAACCTCAACAGCAGTAGGTCCCCAGTTTATGTTTCCGTCCACCGTTATCATCACTGCACCGCCTTTTGTATAAGGGTTTCGAGGCAATCTCTGTTCACTCACTTGATGATTGACGTATCCCTCTATTTCCTTATCGAACAAGAGGGTAGTTCCCTTTCTCGGGTGGATGGTGAAGTCTCTTGCTCCAACCATTTCCGCAACTTCGTCCGCGAATAACCCCGCTGCGTTAATGACAAATGGGGTTTCGATTTTCCCCCTGGTGGTTACTACACTTTTTACCCTTCCATCTTCAATCTGGATATCTGTTGCTTCCGTGTCCAGCAAAACTTTGACCCCATTTTGGATTGCATTTTCAGCTGCGGCGATAGTTATCCTGAAAGGGCAAGTAACCCCGTAATTGGGCAGCAGGATTCCTACAAGAGCCCTATCCGTTAGGTTTGGCTCCATCTTAAATAATTCATCCCCTTTGATAACTCGAGGTTTATCACCTACTTTCTTTCCTTTTCTCACGATAATAAGTGGGAACACATACTTCAAGATGAAATTCGCAATAAAAGAAGGAATCTTTCGTGAAAGAGTATCCTTTGTCAGTAAGACCAATAGTCCATTTTTCTTATATGGAACATCGAGTTCTCTGGATATCGCAGTGAATTTGGGCCACCCCCTGGCGCATAATTCCTTCTTTAACGTGCCAGAGTGTTCAGCTATTCCAGTATGAACCTGGGCGTTGTTCGCTTTGGATGCCCCGCATCCAATATCCAATTCTTTTTCTAGAAGGACAATATCCAGCTTATAACGTGAGAGTTCCCTGGCGATGAAGCAGCCTATTACACCGCCACCAATTATAACTACGTCTGCTCTTTCTGGCAGGCGTGGGTTGTAGAACTTGGGTTTCGTTAATCTTTCCCCTTCTCTTTTTCCTTCTTGCTTTTTCCCCTCAATTTCCTTGGCGGTAATGTCATTTACTACCTCTTGGACTTCCTTTAGTTCACCCACAGCATGCCCTACCTCAATAACTTCGTTCCATGAATTAACCTGCCCACCAAGATGCACGATTCCCTCTGTTGTAGAAATATCAATATTGGGGAATCCTTTCTTCGTGGCGATTTTTTTGACCGTTTCTGTGATTTTTTGATCGTTATTTTTCATCTTTATTTCTGCCTGGCAATTGTCAAAGTGTATTACCTCGCATGATATTATAGTAAGTTATCAGGTTATAAAAAAGCCACAGAATATGTAAATCAAAGGAAGCAATCAAAATAGCAGGAGGAACGATGTTAGCCTTGGAAGGAATTAAGATTCTTGATTTATCAGGGCTTGTGCCCGGTGCTTTTTGCACTATGATACTGGGAGACTTTGGTGCTGAAGTGATTAAGGTTGAGATGCC
>Ga0315280_10002238_pt1 | contig 31552 bp, 40 predicted proteins | sample YL17G06_40_MG_FD_203697 | JGI IMG/M metagenome (GOLD analysis project Ga0315280, IMG submission 203697) | Sediment microbial communities from Yellowstone Lake, YNP, Wyoming, USA - YL17G06_40 | ecosystem: Environmental > Aquatic > Freshwater > Lake > Sediment | place: USA: Wyoming | collected... | reverse complement strand
GCCGAAATGAGTCGCCACAAAGAATTCTCCAAGCTTACCTGAGATCAACTTGTGGTAGAGGTAGGCATGCATGTCCTGTTCCGAGTAGAAGAAATATGGCATCTCCACGAATTTCTCAACTAGCGCCGTGATACATGAGCCAACCTCTTGAAAAAACTAGTCAAACGTATTTCGATAGCTTGCTAATGGTATGAGTAAGACATGCCGAAGCGCACTCGACTCACTAGAACTTATCTAGCGCAGTGGTCATACATAGGAGTGGAATTGATTTCACGAAAATGGTTTCTTAGTAGGTCGCCTTCATGTCTCGCCCCCGAAGACCAGTCTTGAACAAACTGGGTCCTATTCGGATATTTGTTGCCCATTCTTCGAAGGATAGCGGGGTTTCCAAAAGAATCACAGAATCACTGAAACAGAGGGGTCTTGAAGTTTGGTACGACGAGTGGGAAATCAAGGTTGGAGATTCCATTACCCAGAAGATCAGTGACGGCCTAGAACAGGGCGACTTTCTAGTCGTCGTTCTGTCAAGAAACTCGGTGGTCTCACGGTGGGTCCAGAAGGAACTTTCTGCAGCTCTTCAGATGGGGATGTTTGTCCTTCCCGTTCGCATTAATGGTTGCAAGATCCCAGTCTTCCTTCGAGACATAAGATATGCGGATTTCCGGAAGGGTTTTCGCCAAGGTCTCGATGAACTGCTTGATGCGATCGTCACGCCGATTCCCGCCCTGGAATCTTTTATCCCGATGGCTCCGCCAAGAGAACGACTAAGACGCCCTCAGATTGAGAGCTCCCCGGATATTCGGAAGCTAGTAGATTCCTTCCCGACTATTACAGAGGATGAGATGAGAAGCAAGATTTCTCGCCTGAAGCTTGAAGACAAGAAGAAGGTTATCGTTGAGATTATGGACAAACTTTCGATAGCCGAATATCCCGAGCTTCCGGATTTAGGGTATCTTTTCACTGCCTTGGATACGGCGATTCGAGAGAACCGCCGACCTTCTGGAACACTCTTCGAGGTTTTGGTCAGAGAACTCGCCTCCCGGTCTCTTCCGTTCTGCAAGGATCTTTTATTACGAAAGGTCGCAAAGTACGTTGAACTTAACGATATTCGAGAAATAGTTCAGGACCAAGGTCTAACCGAGTGGTTCGTGTATGAATTTGAGAACAGCATGACGTTTGCTATCGGGGCGATCAATTCAGAGATTGTGGCAAGGTTACAGCCTATCTTGACAAGAAATCACTTCGGGCGTATTGTCGAAGCAGCCTTAACCAACAATCAGATCTATGAATCATGGGGAGTGCGTGACCATCTTCGCCGGTTGTTCGCGTTGTGCGATAAGTGGCTCACAGACGAGCAAAGAGCAAAACTAAAGACGCGCTCATTGAAAGCGATCTGAATATTTACGTTTAGATATAGACACGCCGCTCCGCAATCAGAGAATTCCTTGATCTCCGCTTTCTAAGGCTTCATTAGAGCCAGTTTCCTTCCGCTCAGGTTCTCAGCCAGTCGTATTGATGACCGGAAATCCTTACTCAACTCTCTTGCAGTCCTGTAGCCTGGTTCTTTTGAATTGAGGTTTGCTGCAAATGGTGTGTTGCAAACAGTGTTTTTCGCATGGTTTAGTTTTGTCAAATCTTAGCATGTTTAAAATATGTCAAGAATGGGATGGAACAAGGTATTCTTCATATTGTTTAATAAAATCAACGTTATATAGCGCGAATTATTCATCTAAAGTAATGGGGAGTTTTAGGTTGGCTGTTAGGGCTCTTTTTCCGGTTAGTAAAGCTACCTTGAGTCTTTCGGGGATTACCGCTATGAATACTGTCATGACGAATTTCCTTCTATCGCTATTGGTCTTTAGAAGTAGTGAACCTAAACCTCAAGTTGAAGTATTCAAGAAAATCTCAAGTCGAGTAATTGATAGCGTGTTAAAAACTGCCGATGAATGCAGATTGACGAAGAAGGAGAAGATGGACTTAGAGGAGCTGGCAAGAGCTTACAAGGGGCTTCTTGAAGGAGTCTAAACTTCCTCCTTTTTGTTGGCTTTGATACTTTCTTTGATCGGCTCAAGCCATCTGTTACCGTTCAAGTTTAGGTTTATGTTGGCTTTTCCACTGGCGTCCTTCCTTCTAAGCTCATGTGCGGTCGAATATAGTTATAGTAGAGGTCAAATCCTTCCCTGATCGGCGTTGTCTCAATCTTCATTCCACGTAGAACCTTGTCTCTTTCTCTTCGTGTTCCTTGAAGTCTCTCGACTAGGTTGTTGTTCATATCTCCAGCTAATCTGATATGGCTTACGTGTTCAGTTCTTAGCTTCCTTAAGGTGAAGAACTCTTTGTTAAAGACATCTCGGTAAGCCTGTAAACCATGTGTCACTACCGCTTGAGGTTTGACTTTTGCGATAGCCTTCGCTTTTGCGAACAATCTTCTCGCATTGCGATAGGACAAATAGCACACAAGTCCGTCGGCCAGAACTCCCAATGGGAATGAGAGCAGGAAGAGAATACCTATTCCAGCCCGCTCTTATTTGCTTCACGGGTACTGTGAACTCAACTCTGTGAGCGGATTATGTCTATCTGGACTATCTTGCCGGTTCGCAGATCTTTGAAAATCAGCTTTCGCTTCTTTCGAACGCTCAGCATCGGCACAGCGCCAGCTGCCTCCGCTAGACTCAGAAGCTCCTGTCTTCTTCTCGCCCCTAGCGCAGACTTTTCCGTCTTGCATTCGACGAAAATTGCCTCTCCGCGCCTGAGGCACACCAGATCAATAGGCTTTGACTGAGCGGCCCTGATTACGACAAACCCATTCTTCCTAAAGAAGTCTCGAACCTGATATTCAAAGCGTCGTCCTTTCACATATCCGCTCATAAGACACTACCAACATGCGCCAAGGCTCAATCAACAAGCAAAAGTTTCAATCTGGCGGTCAATAATATCTAGTTCAAGGACGGTGTCGTTGGCGATCTTTATCCATTCAGTCTTGAAGTTTGGAAGAACTTCGGAAGATACAATTACGTATTTTTTGTTTTGTAAATACTTCATAGTGTAGTATTCTGGACTTTTTCCGTATTTCACTAGGACGTAGGCTTTGTTCTTGTTAGAAAGAATGAAATTGAGAGCAGTGCACCTTTTTACTTGATTGACTGTTCTCTTAATTGCTTCTTTTGCATCCCCATGTTGCCGTAGATTGTCGAGAATTATCGAGAAGAATTGTTCTGAGTCACTTCTTCCTTTTGATCTAAAGTCTTTAATCGTTCCATTATGACAGAAATACCAGCCGTTCTTTTCAAAGGGATGCGTGAAACTATACTCAACTGAGGCGCGTGGGGAAGCCCTTCTTGCATGAAGAATGGCAAAATCCATATCGACATTGTAGTAATGATGAAATTTCGGATCGTTCCAACATGCAACCTCTTTCTTATACAATTCAAATTTCCCAGACTTTCCAGAAACTATCCCCCAACCGTCTCCATGTATAAAGCCAGTGTCATTCTTGTTATGTTCGTGCTTTTCATTTCTATTCGTAGCCATAAGTCTAAAGCCGTCAAGTAAGTGGTCCACACGAAACTCGCCAACCGCGATGACCATTCTACAAAGCATTCGACATCACGATTGATAGTATTCTTCCAGAATATTCTAAAACTAACAATCTATGTATGTGCCTATTGAGTATTATATTTTCAGCTTGATACCTTGAACTCTCCTGCCTTCTCGCGATTTTGTCCAGCCGTAGTCTGCTAGTCCTGCAAGAACTAATAGATCACCTATATGAGGAGCTGTTTTCGTATCTGCTTTTCTTCGATATCTCTTCTTTGAAATTGTTTTCAGATGGTTCTCTAGCGAATTATATTCAGGTTCACCTATCCTTGCACCGATCCACACGTAATCAGGCTTTCCTGCAAGGAATTCTATTGAGGATTCTAGTCTCCAGTATTCAAGCGGTAGAATTGTGCCCGATTCTAAGAATTGAATGCGCAGTTGACTTTTTGAATCGTCAACGTCTAGGATTGAGAAATCTTGCGGTGTTCTCGTAGGAGAAAATTTTCGACGCGGTGATGTGAGTGCTCTCCCTCTATTGGATTTGCACCAATCCAAAACAAGTTCAAACTTATTATCTTGCATCTAAATCATACTTCCACTTTTGAGCCGATCCAAGAAGACCGACTCTCAGGGATACTTTTCATACGCTTTGAGCCTGGGGCGAGGCATTCAGCGTAGACAACTACAAGCTTGCTTGCACGATCTCGATTCTGTTCGAATTCATACTCAAGTTTCTCAGGTAGACGGTCTATCATCCGGAGCAATCCAGAGTCCGCGAGGTAATCCTGTCTTCTAACAAAGAATAGGAGGTAGCCGCGTTCAACCTTGTTTTCCGGGTTCGTAAGTCGCTCAAAGTCTTCTGAAATGCGTCAGATCTAGACGAGTTGTTCCTATTGCATTGAGGCCGAATTCAAACGCCGCCTTTAGCCTGTGTCTAGAATAGGGAGGCTCTCTGACCTGCATCCTCCAATGGCTTTCAGAAGCATATTCTGGATCGATTATAGCGAGGTCAAAGTGTCCTCTTCTGCCTCCTCTTCGTCCAGGATACATTCGCAACGTAGGGTACTCCTTGTGAAGCAATACACTCCTGTCGCCGAAATGAGTCGCCACAAAGAATTCTCCAAGCTTACCTGAGATCAACTTGTGGTAGAGGTAGGCATGCATGTCCTGTTCCGAGTAGAAGAAATATGGCATCTCCACGAATTTCTCAACTAGCGCCCTTATACCTGAGCCAACCTCTTCAAAAAACCACTCAAACTCAGACAACTAGCCTTCGAACCACCTTCCCCTGTCACTAACCTTCTAAGGCCTACTCCTCAGATTGAATCTAGAACCTATGGAATTTAGGGTTTGGTAGTTGACCGTGTTTTACTCTTGGAGATTATGGCTTTGTCTTGATCCAGACCATACCACTTTACTTCGTAGCCCAATGCTTCAAGCACTTGGTTGGGTGCTCCTATGCCTATGTCTTGCATGAGCTCTGTCACTTTCGAGAGGCTTGCTTCTCCAAGTTGGCTCAGTCTCCTGTCGATATCATCCAGCTTCTTCTCAGAGACTAGGACATCACCGATCATCCTATATCCTTTCACCGGAGCTGTCTGAAGCCTACGTCTAAGGGCTTCCTTCGATGTCTGAAGTTGTGTCGTCAACTCTTCCAAGGAAGCCACATCGCCTTGCAGCCTCAATTCAACATTTGCCAAAGATTCCACCTGCTTGGCTACGGTTTCCTCCTCCATGGCATTCAAGTAGTCTATGATAGGCTTGACTGGAACCTCTCTCTCATAGAATATGACTTCCATCCTCAACTCCTTGAGTCTTGAGCAACTCAACGTCCTGTCCACTGCGATGATCATATTCCTAGCATCGATTTGTTTGAGCTTCTGAATCTTCCTGGTCAAGTAGTCCTCAGTCCAGAAGCCGACGACCTCCAAGTAGGCTTTCATGCCCTCCTTCTCGAAGCTGAAGTCAGGGATCATTATATGGCTTCCAGCGACGAATGGTTCAGGCTCCCTCCTCAACCTCCAACCAGTTCCAAGAGCTTCGAAGCTTCTCGCAAACCTCTCCTCCACAGAACTGTCGAATAGGCTTATGTGCTGAGGCGGAAGGCTCGAAGATTCGATCACATTGCCAACATCGCCGCTATTCAGTTCCAGTTCCAGTATGCGAGGTGAGTGCCTCTCGCCAGCAACTATGCTTGCTTTCAACCTCCACTCTCCAGCCTCAACTATTGTGGGAAGAAGCTTCGCCAATGACGTACCGTACCGCTCAGTCAGCTTGAAAAGCGCCATCGGCCCGTCAACCGTCACCTTGAAAAACCCACCCTCCTTTTCCACCGTGTACATTAAGCCTAGAAACTTGATCCGCCTGAAGATCTGCTTGTAGTTTCCTCCAGCCCAGAACTCCAACGCGGTGGCTTTGAACAAAAGTGTCTGGGTCAAGCTCATATTGTACTGTTTAAGCAGGTCCTCAGCTCCGATAGGGATGAACTCTTTCAATATGAGCTCTTGATCAAGGTCGCTCCACAATGATGCTTCAAGCTGTTGAAGGCTAATGCTCAATATAGAAGCGACCCTTGACAGAACAGTTCTCTTCATCTCTTCAGTCGCTACGAGAGCATGTTTATTCGCTTCAGCGAAGACCAGTCTCCTCGCTTCTCCAGGGTCAATCTGGCTTTCAGCCTTGAAGCTGCATCTCCGCTCAAGGAGGGTGGAGAGCCCACGTATCAACCTGTAATCATAGCCCAAAACTTCGAATCGTTCCAGAACCTCGGATAGTTCTCCTTTCCTTCTTCCCACATGCTCTTGGAAAGCTTCAATCAGCTCAGATGCTAGACTCACGTGACGATCATCTATTGGAACGTAGACAGGCCTGATCTTACCTGCTCGAGATCTAGCGATCAGAAGGTTGAATGGAAGCATCTTCCCTCCACTTCCTCTTGCGCCTCCAACTCATGCGGGTCTCAGCTGTCTCACGTGAGACGATTTCAACGAGCTTCGCCCTCTTACCTTCCCTCTTCCTCAGGACCCGGCCTAGACGCTGTATGAACTCCCTTGAGCTTCCTGTCCCGCTGAGTATGATCGCTCGAGTTGCGTCTGGAACGTCAACACCTTCATCCAAAACCTTTGATGTCACGATGAGCCTGTACTTGCCGTCTCGAAAGTTATCGAGGATCTCAGTCCGCTCTTCTTTGGGCGTCGTATGTGTAATGCATGGGATGAGGAAGTCTCCGGCGATTCTGTGCACGAGCTTGTTGTGCTGTGTGAAGATGATAGTCGAATCGGATGGGTTCTCCAGTAGAATCTTCTTGAGGGCTTCAAGCTTCGACTGAGAGTTCAACGCTATGTCCATTGCTCTGTTCCTCGCAAGAAGCGCTTCTCTCGCAGCTGGATCTCTACCTGTCCTCATTATGAAGTGGGTAAAGTCGGTTGGAGTCCTCAGCACTAGCCCGCGACTTCCCAAGTAATCTGTGAAGACTTTATGCTGGCTATCGTACTCAGCCTCTTCCTCAGGAGTCAAATCAACATAGATTCTTTCGAGATCGTACTCTGAAAGGTGCCTTCCAGCAAGGTCTTGAACAGCAAGCTCGTAGACCTTCCCTCCAACAAGCCGAGGCAGCTCCAAGTGGAGACCATCCTCCCTCTCGTAGGTGGCTGTTAAACCCATCCTGTAGGGTGAGGCGAACATCTCAGCGATATGCCGGAAGCCCATTGAAGGAAGATGATGCACCTCATCGAAGACGATTAATGCAAATCTGTTGCCAAGCTCCTCAACCCGTAAGTAAGCAGAGTCATAGGTTGAGACTGTAAGCGGCTTCAGAATATTCTCGCCTCCACCGTATGTTCCAACCTCAACCTCAAACTCCCTAGCGAGGACACGCCGCCACTGCTCCACCAGATCCAGTGTTGGAACTATCACTATCGTCGGAACATTAAGCCTCGAGACGGCTCCCACAGCGATAACCGTCTTGCCAGATCCAGTGGGCAACACGATCACACCACGCCTCCCAGCCTTGAGCCATGCATTCAAAGCTTCCTCTTGGTAACTCCTCATCCTCACCTTGCAGCGCAGATGCGGGCATGGAAGCAGATCAAGAACTTCATCCGTGTATTGAATTCCACTCCGATTCAGATAGTCGATGATATCCCTGTAGTACAGTCCCATCGCCCTGTAGGCGCCTGACCGAGAATCCCAACTTGAATTAGGCACATGCACATCACCTCTAATCAGAACCGTCCCCTTATCATAGCTGATCTTCGCGAACAAGATCCACCGTATCCGTCAGGCTTGAACATCAAGATGCTTAGTAGTGAAACCATGGATAAAGGAGTTCCTTGAAAAACTTCACATCGGTGATCCAAAAGCGTTAACAACGACTGCGTCTGGCAGTAGTAGTCGATCACGCTCAACCAGTCACTATGCTAGCTGAAATTAAACTTTTGAACGTCTACGCACCTATCAACTCAATAAGAAGGAACCGATCGTGATCAGAATAGTCGCGGATGAGAGGGAGAAAGCCTCAGGGGTCCCCGACCACTTAAGAAGGATGAACGTCAAGGTGGAGTTCAAGATGCTTGACGTTGCAGATTACATATTCTCCGAATGTGCTGTAGAGCGGAAAGACGCTCGAGACTTCATCTCTTCTCTCTTCTCAGGAAGGCTCTTCGATCAAGCTCACAGAATTTCAGATGCCTACAAGTTCTCTGTGATGGTTGTTGAAGGAGATTTTCAATCAATTCTGTCCGAGATGAGAAATCCTAGAGCTTTCTGGGGCGCTTTGATCTCTCTTTCGCTCAGCTACGGACTTGGAATATTCTTCACGCAGGATACCGTCCAGACTGCGGAGTTCATATACACTCTAACCAGGCAGGCGCCGTTCAAAAGAGGTTTGAGGCCACTGGTCATAGGCAAACCAAGGATGGAGAGCATCATGGAAGCTCAAATCGCAGTTGTTGAGAGCTTACCGGGCATCGGGCCTGTTCTAGCTGAAAGACTGCTGAAACAATTCGGCACGGTGAGAAAGATCTTTACGGCTTCGGCGACTGAGCTCGCTGTTAAAGGAAGAATAGGGAAGGCTAGAGCGAACAAGATATTTCAGTTTCTGGATCTTCCACACGAGGTTGCAAGAGCCAAGTCCACTCAAGCCAGGCTCGGCTTGGGATAATACCCAAACACTTATGACAGAACCTCAAATTTACGGAATTGTGAGCCATGATGGAACTTACAGGCTTGGCTGAAGAGCGAGATGTTCTCAAACCCTTCGGAGAAGTAGATGTTCTCCTACTATACGCGATAGTATCGTCTGAACTCGTAACTTTTCTCGGCGATAGAGAGATCGCTTCCAGAGTTTGGCTGAAACAGAGAACCCTATTGAACCGAGGTTCGCAGCTGCCACCACTACGTGTAGACGAAATGAGTAGAAAGGTCACTCCTGACCTACTGCAGCTCAGGGCGAAGATGAGCCTAGCTGAGGCCAGAGGTAGCTTAAGCGCTGTGGAAGAGAAGATTTGGAGATACTTCCCTCCGAAGAGACTTTGCGACTACTTCTACGCAACAAACCTGAAGGTCAAGGGAGAGAGATCGACAGAGTATTCTACGACATCGACCGCCCAAAAGATATGTCCTATGAAAAAGCGAGAGAGGTCACTCACCTATTTCTGGAAGCCATTCTAAACGACGACCAATTTCGCCAATCTCTCACCGGTCGGCCTCTTGTTGCATGGACCGGTTCATCCTTCCATCTCTACCTATTCCTAAAACAGAAGCAGAAGCACGATTTCTATGATCAGGCAATTCAATATACTGAGAAGATGCGTGACAAAGGCTTCACAGCGAAGTGGCTTCAATATGTCAGTCAGAGAACTCAGGTGAATGTGATTGGAGGACATGAGAAGAAGCCAGGGAGCATTACCGTCGACCCTTCCCAAACCCCTTCAGGAAAACTCGCCAGATCTCCACTGGGATCGTTCCACATGTCTGACCATGAGACGGTGGACGGCGTTTCAATCCCGATCGAGATCAGCAGATTGAATGATCCCAACCTGACCGACTCCTTGAGAGAGTACACGCCGAAACAGCTGATCAGAGAAATGTCTCAATTCTCAGAAATCCTGTCGTCAAGAGAATAGGGCTGATCGAACAGCTATTTCATGATTCCGCCCTTACGCGAGCCCTCTTCAATCTGCTTTTCATGGCTTCATTGACTTTTCAATTCCTTTACAGGAAGTCGAGAAGATATTTGAGGCACTAGCTGATCGGCATATTCTTTCACTAGGCTAACATATTTTCGCAACCACCTCACGATGCAGGGCTGACTGACCTTTAAACTGTAGAACTGCTTGAGATGGTGAACGATCTTTCTTTGTGAAACTCCTTTGAAATAAAGGTCGAGAGCAGCCGATGTCGCCTAATGAGGGGCAAGACCATACGTTGCAGAGATATTGTTAATATTATCAATATAGGCAATGTATATTTTATGAGCGTTACAGACACTAAAAAAGACACAAATACGTGAGGTATTTGAATGAAAGGTAGCATTCTAAGGCAAGGAGTTACAATACAACTTCCTTGTGAAGTCAAAAAAAGGCTTCTTTCCAGATGAAGCCCTTATACGAATAAAAGATGATGGGATCGAGAAACCTATTGTTGGATACGTCAATGAGAAGTCGATTGTCAAGAAGAATGGCAAGAAGTTTATTTTAGCATTAGTAATGGGTCGTGCGAACGATAGGGAAGCAAAAGTTTTCATGCCTGGCGAAATAATATCTGGAACGAATCCTGTTACTCTCCCAATCAGTTGGTTGACCAAACATTTGTAGATAGTCTCCTCCTAGAAGTAGATCTGATTGATCCTAGGATACAGAGACTTGTTGAAGGCATGGAAAAAAGACAGGTACAGTTCGACCCAGATATTCGAGAAGAACAAATTGGATTATCATCAATAGACCTTAGACTTGGCTATGTTTTTACAAAACATAAGGCTGTGGCAGGTCTCACCGTCGATCCCTTGGCGGACGGATTCGAGCCATCTAACATAACAGAAACATTTGACTTGAGTCAGCGGACACCTCCGCCAGGACAAACTGAAACATACATTTTGAAACCAAATAATTTCGTTCTATCACGAACCCTAGAGAAACTGCGTTTACCTCGAAATCTAGCAGCGCAAGTCCAAGGGGTAACGTCTGGTGCAAGAGCTGGACTGTGTGTTCATGCGACAGCTCCTCATATTCACCCTGGCTTTTCTGGTTCAATAACTCTAGAATTATCAAATCTTGGTTCGTGGGACTTGCGATTGACACCTGAGATGAGAATCTGTCAACTCATATTTTTTAAGGTTATGACACCAGTTTCACTAAGAGATGTTGCTGCAATGACCTCCTATCAGGATCAAGCACTTCCGTTTCCTAAGAGGCAAATTAGCAAGTCGAAACTTGCTTGAGTGTAAGAGTCATCAGAGCCGTTTAAGGAATCTTTATTTCATTTCGCAAAAGGCGCTTTCTATGCCCCAGAGGCATGGAACGCCTTAGATCCTTTAACTTATCTGAATAGTTGGGTTGGTTTGGCCAGTACGTTTCTCTTCTTCTTCCTCAAAACGGGCTACAACAAAGTTGAACCACAATAGGAGAAGGATCGCAGAGACAAGTAGAAAGCCATAGTCTAAGAGTAGCCACCAGCCGATGACGATCACAACTACGGCAAAATACAACGGATGCCTCACATATCTGTAAGGTCCTTCGATCACAAGAGGCTCCGTCCTGCTCAACCGCTTCCCCAAGACGTTCCCCCTCCACACTTTCAAGAAGGTCACATACGTGGAGACAATGATATCAACCGGCTTCCTATACTTGAACAACCAACCAAGGAATACGAAGCCTGAAAAAAGCACCAGCGCACCAAGCAAACGGATTGGAAGCCCCAGACCAAGGCTGAAAGGCACTCTAAGAACTAGCGTAACCAAGTACCCAAACGCAAAGAAGACCGTTACAACACCAAAGACTGCCAACGGAACCAAGAGAAAAGCTTTGGTAGAATCGCGCACATGTCCATCCTCCACATCATCTTGTTAGCTAGGTTAGGCTTGGCAAGTTACAGCTGCGATATTCAATAAGCATAAAGCCTAGACCAGCTTGTCAACCTTTGGTAAGGATCGAACTTCCAGTATTCTCTTGTCATGCGCAATTGCTCAGCTGGAGACGGGGCTCGATTGGGAGTATGGATATGGCGTAATGTCTGTCAGGTTTTCTTTAGCAGCTCTATCATCTCGCTCACAGTTACGATTCTTATCCCTCTAAATTCCTTTAGAGCTAACAGGTGCTCGTCTCCTGAAACGACGTAATCAGCCCTAGAATCATGTGCCGTTCTGAGTATGATGTCGTCGTCTGGGTCTTGCTTGACAACCTTAAACCTCGACTTGATACTCGTGAACCTGGCCGTGGTATTAAATGCCTCTAGAAAGTCCTTTATGTCTCTTTCTTTCACATACTTCCGGAACTTCGCCCTTCCAGCGACTTTAATGAATTCTGACAGAATTTCTCTGGACGCGGTAAGGTTGAATTCTTTTGTCACAGCCTTGAGCCATAGTTCCTTTGGTTTACCCTTTGTAATCAGGGCTGAAACAAGAACGCTAATATCGAAGACAACATTGTGCATGAATACACAGCTTCATTGCCTTCGTTTCTCCCTTCTGTACTTCCGTATCTCCTCATTGATCTCGTCCTCACTTAGTTCGCCGTATTTCGCGATCCTTCTATCAATTCTCCTGTAGAGGGCTTGCAACTTCTTCTCGATATCGGGCATCTCAAGTTTCTTCATGATGACCGCGCCTTGGTAACCGTAGACAATTAGTTTGCTCTTCGGCTTAATCCCCAGCCTTTCCCTTATAACCTGAGGTATAACCACCTGACCTTTACTACTAACCACTGTGACATCAGGCTTCTCGTATTTTGCCATAGCTCTCACGATACGTATTCTTACTTTCTTACTTTAAATATCTAACGGTCAAGAAGCTCGAATGATCACTCATCAGATAGAAATTGAATTCTGAGCTACGCCCCACGTATCTGTAGGGTCCCTCTATCACAAGAGGCTCTTTCCTGCTCAACCGCTTCTCCAAGAGATCCCTCCCTCCTCTCAAGAAGATTCAGGAATCCAGCAAACAGTTGATCCAGTCTTCTTGTTCTTATCTTACCTTCACGAGCGGCACTCCAGTCTCCTTGAATTCTTCATCTCTACCTGTGATCAACTTCGCTTTCATGATCTTTGCCGTTGCCACAGCAAATGAGTCAGCCAAGGACAACGCATGTTCAGCTTTGATCAAGCTTGCCTCTCTCCAAAGCCTATCATCAGTCACCGGCACGATCTTCAAACCGTAGGCTCTCAAATTCTTTTCTTTTTCATCAGCGAGTCTGGGGTTGCGTCGGGATAGAATGTAGTAGAACTCAGCCAAGTTTATGACACTCAGATATCCAGTCAATTCTCCTGTTTGAACTCTCTCAAGATACTTCTCCAGCGTCTCAGCTCCTGGTTCATCGAGATAAAAGATTAGCAATCCCTCCGTGTCTAACACTACGCTCAAACGTCATCCGCCCTATCCTTTGATATGCCTCAAAAGCTGCCTCTGTCTACGTCACTCTTCCTTTCGAATTTCGACAAGAATCTCCCTTGAAGTCTTGCCTCCGAAGACAGTTTTCAGCGATCCGCGGTCTACAGATGGTTTAGGCAAAGCTTTCACCAGTATTCCTTCCTCAACCTCAACAACGAGCGCCCTTCTGCCAATGCCATGCCTTTCCCTCATTTCCTTTGGGATCGTCGCCTGACCCTTTCTTGTCACACTAACTATCTGCTCTGTCATAGCTGAAACCTCTAGTAATACCGAAATCGTTGGTATTACTTAAACCTGCCGAATCCAATTGAAACGCTGTTCAATGGATTTGTCATTCTATACGGCTTTTCCCAGAATCTCTAGCGCTCTCTTAGCTTCGCGCAACCATCTTGATAAGTGACAATCACTTACATCGAAAAACAAAAATTTCTTATAATAACTTGTAGTTTGCTCTCAGAGTAGCATCTCGCTAATCATATAATTGATGGTATGGATTGAATATGTGCCACACGACCTCCGCGATGGCTCAGATTTGCATGCAAGCAGCATTTTGCCTACCATTCAGGTGAGACTATTTACTTGCGAAAGGAAGTTCATCAGTCATGAAGGCTTCGAGCTGGTCTATCATTCTCTGTTTCCTCGTAACCTTCACCGCTTTCATTTTTCCCGACCTCATCGAGTTTCTGGCTTTCACTCCGGCCGATCTATACCGCCTGAGGTTGTGGACACTCGTTACAGCGCTTTTCCTTCATTCAAGTCTGCTTCATCTCCTAGGCAACATGATATTCCTATTCGTGCTGGGAAGAACCTTGGAGCGTGTCACCAGCTCAACCAAATTCCTAACTGTTTTCCTTACCGGAGGAATTCTATCCTTTGTTCTAAGCGTCCCTTTCTATCAGCCAGATGTATTGATGCTCGGCGCTTCAGCGGCCATCTTCTCAGTCGCATCCGCTGTTATGCTGATAACACCGCTTACATTCTCCATAATATTCCTCGCTCCAGTAGGAGTCGTAGCATTACTATACTTTCTCTACAACATTGCAGCTGTGTATTATGGCATATCTGGAAACGTTGCTTACATATCGCATATCATAGGATTCGCGCTGGGGATACCGTTCGGCATAAGCTGGAGTAAGAAATGGAAGAGAAACCTCGGAATATCGATAACCCTGCTTCTAGTCTATATGGTATTGACTTGGATAATATCCAGACTTCTAACAGTTCCAACACTGCAGTGAGTCCTCGTCATCAGTCTTTTCTAACCTCTCCAAGATCCGATCATGGATTGCGGCAGGACTACCGCACGGTGAGGATGAGAGCGAACAACTAGAACAACACTTGCTTCCAGTGGCGAATGCAGAATAAAGCGCTTCGATAAGGGTCGTTTACAACTCTAAGGTACTCGCAGTCAGCACGCTCACGCACACGAAACCAGATTCACACAACTCGATCTCCGCTTCCTAAGGCTCCATTAGAGGTCATGCTTGGACTGAAGACGAATCAATAGAAGTATTGCAAGAAGGCTTCTATCTGGTCAGCGATGATTGTTCATGTTGAGAAGTTCGCCCATCTATTTAGGTAGTCCCGCCAGTCTTCCTCGGTAATCCTATCGATACGTTCTACTATCTCACTGAGTTCAAGGAGGGTTCGATGGTGCCTCTTCTCCTCCATGGCGATCAGTCCCAACATAGCCTTGACCTCTTCATCTTCAGCTTTCCCGGTTATCTCATCTATGTTCCTAAGCATCTCCTCCTCTATCTCTATGTGCTTCTGCACGCCCTTAGCTACCTCGTATTTTTCGACGTGGCCAAATGTCGTGGTACGCATAAGGCTCATCAAGGCTTCCAGAATCTGAGCGTGTTTCTTAGAGTCATTCATCACCCCGAGCAACAAAAGCTTCACCACATCGTATTTCGACATCTCGACCAGTGACGAGAGGGACTCCGCCGCCATCAACTCCAAGTCTTTCTGCTTACTCAGCAGCCGAATGAGTTCTTCCTTTGGCATCTTCATCACATCAAGGCATACAACGGTAGATTGGAAGTCATAGATATGAATATTTCATCGTGTATTCGAGCGAAGCCAGCGATGCTTGATTGAAGTCAAACGGGAAGAACGGCCTTATGTCCGAGTATAAGGGTGAATCCAGGAGTATGTGGAGGAAGACGCCGAAGAGAGATGCTGAAAGGACGCTCTTGAACGATAGCTTCTGTTCAAGCTTGAGAAAAAACATCAAAGGCGAAAGATTGCTTCTCACCTGGCTCATTGCCGCTGCGAGGAGAAATGCGATGAGAGCTCCTCCCAAGAAGGAGTGAAGGAAACCGTTGAGCGGATAATTTAGGTTCAAGGTTAGAACTAGAAACGGTTCAACGTCAACGATGACACTGGCTACCAGGAACGTGGGAAGATCGATGTAACTGAAGAGAAGCAGGCCAAGCAGCAACCCTGGACCCAAATGAAACGGCGTAAAGGGCATTAGCATCTCACTATTCAATATCCATTTCAAGGAGTAGGCCGCGCTCTTCAAATCCAAAACCCCTGTAGAACTCTATCGCTTCTCTGTTAGCCAATTCAGTGCTTACCTCAATTTCACAGCATCCCAATTGTCTACATTTCTCAATAGCTGCCGACAACAACTTTCTGCCGACACCTTTCCTACGATAATCCTTTGAGACAACAACTTCATCGATCAAACCTGAGGGACGTTTGTGCAAAACTGTCCTTCTAGTTGTGAAATGTATGAATCCGACGACCTTCCCTATTTCTGCGACAAGCAAGTGGGAGTTAGAGTTCTTGAGAGCCGCGATGTAATTCCCAGGAGTATGGGAGGCATCAACCCCTTTGGTGTTGTCCATACTCTCAACGAGTTCCAACACCAGCGATTTGATTGTTGAGAGGTCTGATCGCCTCGCTTTTCGGATAGTTATGCCCTTCATGTCTCTACCTCCATCAATTTGTATGTGTCATAACCTTGATGCTACACACACAAAAATACTGTGACCTACGGTTCAGATTTAGGCGGCCGCACCAACCTATACACACACCATAATTCATTATCCCGCATTAGGGGAGGAATCCCCTAAACCCTTCCTTCTCACGGGGATACCGCCGAGCGAAGTTAAACACCTACCGCCTTACATAGGAAAAAGCGCTTAGAACATGCCATCTGTTCCAAGGAATGAGCGGAAAAGGGGAGATTCACACAGGAAGGATTCGTTTTCGAATGTGGAGCACTCGGACAGCAATCCAGCCGAATAAGAAGTTTGAGGACATTATTTCTACCAAATGTGCTACGCGAATTACATCTGGCATATATGGGTTTGGAATTAAGAGAAGAGAACCCATGAGAACTGAAAACAACAGCGCCACCGCAAACCCAGCTTCCCACCAAAAGCCTTTCATCATTTTAACTACAGGAATGGCCAAAGCCGCCCAAATCAGTCCTCTGATGAGTTGGAAAGGAAGTATCCACGCAGGCAACTGCAGATTAGCGTAGTATTCTTGGAATGCTTCTCCACCTAAAGGTTGAGCGATAAACGCACCAAAGGCAACATATATAACAACATAAACGGCTGCGATCAGCACCAGCTTCCACACCCATTCTCTCAAAGGCATAACAAGTCGCGGGTTAGGCTTCGATTCATCCGATCTCCTCGTCTTGCCGTGAATGAGAACAACCAACGGTGCAAAGAGTGCTGCAGTAATAAGACCGTGCAGAAACAAGCTCGGTGTCAATTCCACAGGCACAATATGCTCGAAATACTGCAGGAACACAACAGTTTCGATCTGAGATAAGAAAGTCATCACCCCATAGAATACAAGGAAGATGGTCGCCACTAGCTTCCCGCCAGTCCATTGGGAACGAATAGTTGGATAGCTCAGAACAATAGAGTCCAGAAGGCAGACAACTACTAGAGCCACAGCTTCTTGCATCTGGTCCGTCGCTTGGGCAGAACCTGTCAACCCAACCAGCGAGGAAGCTATCAAATAGCAAGTATACAACAGAAAGGCTAGAAGAACGATCTTCAGCCCAAGAATAACCGTATCTCTTGCTTTCATTACGGATCACCGATACATGTAGCCAAGCAGATTAAAGAATTTAAGTTTCTTTAAGTCCTAGCATCCTACTTGGCACCAGTCGGATTGGCGAGAACGGTAACTTTACCGGGCGCTGCTACGAGAAGACGTGAACCCTAAACAAACCTCGATAGTCCGGCCTGCTCTCGATTAACTGTCTAATGTTTCAGGGAATCTTCTGTCCGCAGTTCATGCAGAATGCAGCCCCTGCGGCCAACGCTACGCCGCATTGACTGCAGAAATGTTGATCCTGTCTAGGGCGCTGGTAGTCAAGGATTATCTGCTCAAACTTCCAACCGTTCGCCTCAACAAGTTGTTTCACAGGATCACGGATTCTCGTGACATCGAAGTCGTACTGGTAGACTTTTCCAAAGCTCGATGGGTCTCCAGGTTTCTTGAAACTGAAGCCTACGCCCTTCTCCTTCTTGAATAGAACCTTACCTTTGAAGACGCTTTTCTCTGAGCTCAACTTCGGAGCAGGCGAAACGCCAGCACTGCGATCTTCTTCTTGAATGATCTCCCTATACTTTAAAGTACGATCCTCTTCAACCAACCACATCTTTGCCGCGTATCTTTTCAAAACCTTCTCTTTCGAGGCGACGCCGTAATATTCCGCATCGACGATCCTGTGCTCTAGGTAGAGGTTACAGTCTTGGCCTGGGCTTATTGTGAAAAGGGAATTCGACGCACCAAGATCGATCAATTTTTTCCGTAGATCTTCAGACAAGGAATCACGCCCACACATAGACAAAGATATAACACCCTCAAAAATGTAGGTGAAAAATTTTTCGGTCGGTGGTCCTGGCTTCTACGCTTATTCGCAGCGAAGACCGTAAACCTATTTTGTGGTCGGCAATCCTTCTGCCTTCCACCCGGTAACTCCGCCAGATATATTGTAAACCTCTCCGAAACCCCGCGATCCGGCACTCTCGGCTTACTCTGGGCGTTGGGCTATTCATAGGATATGAGTTTCGCTTTTTCAAGGTTCTCCTGTAGGTTCTTGACCGCTTCATATACGTGGCTTTCCGATCTCGCGCCTGTGCAGACGAACTTTCCACTTGCGAATAGGAGCATCACAGTCTTAGGGTTATCCATTCTGTAGATCAGTCCGGGGAACTGTTCCGGCTCGTACATCGTCCTCTTGAGGGCGTATGTCGTTTTCTCCAAGTCTATCCGTCCAGATAGGTCGCCTGAGGCCACAATATTCTGGACTTGGATGTCTGGTTTGCCGACTAGCACTATGCCGTTACTCTTCAGTTCTTTAACAACCTTCATCACAGCCCTCTTAGCCATCCTTTCAGATCTGGCTCCAGTGCAGACCATCTTCCCCGAGCTGAATATCAGAGTCGCCGTCTTAGGCTTCTTTAGACGATAAACCAAACCTGGAAACTGCTCAGGTCTATACTCAACACCGGGAAAAACCCGGACTATGGACTCCAAGTCCAACCTCTGCTTCAAGGATGCTGAAGCAACAACATTCTGAATAGATACTATAGCGGTCTTCTCAGGCAAGGGTCTTCCATTAAGTGAGAAGGTCGATCAAGTACTTATGAATGTGCATTGACCGTCATCTGCCATTCGACTCGATTCTGAGTCTTCTCCATCACTATCTTTAACTCTCTATCGCATAGCTACGCCATGAGATCGTTGAATCCGAGTGGATCTCAAAACAGTAACGCTCGTATCGGTACTGCTTCTTCTTGTGGAAACGCTTCAGGATCCTCCTTCGAACCTTGACCATTACATTGGCGAGCGCAAGCTTCCGGCTTTAGATGTGGAGAATGTCAAACGGTCGATTTCGAAGTCTCAAACTGTTGAAAGCGACCAACCATCTCAAAGAAAAACCTCTTTAGAAACATTTGCTCACATATTGATGTGGAGCCTTGAGCTCTAGGGAAAAAAGAGGAAAGATGGCGAAGAAGAAAGCAAAGAAGAAAGCCGCAAAGCATGCTTAACCAAGATTAGCCGCTTAAGTCTTAACTCCCTTATTTTTTGTTTGATTCGACGATAAACGCATGATTAGGATTACCTCAACAAGATTTGAACCAGCTGTAAAGACTTCATACTTTTCGATACTTCTCAGACTGGGCGGATCTCGCGATCTCCGAGGCTTGGGTCTCCATGTGCCGCTTCAGTTTTGCCAATGAATTTTTTCTCAGCCAGACGTTCTCATCTCGACTCCCACGTGGTAATGCTCTCCCGTGGCCAACTGAACCCAGTGCTTTTCCTCTTTGAATCTGAGCTTCGTTTCGAAGAATATGGCCATTTGCAGCGCGTTATCGAATGTCAAGAAAAGAGGTACATATAGTAACAGGCTAGTTCTGCCGACTTTGACCAATCCAAAGGCGAGGGCCGCAAACGTGAGCAGGAAAGGCGTCGCAGAAACCATGCTGTTGATCGCCAACACCCCAAGTACATTTTGGTACGCACATACTAGAATAAAGTAGATGAGAGATAGAAATGCCGTTGCTTGCATCGATATAGGAAGGGCCCCTAACACCTTGTCCATTCTTCTCTTGCCCATAACTACTTTCCGAATGGGGGATTGGTACCACCGTCTTCTTTGACGTATGTATCCACCGATATCCTCGACCTCCTCTTGCCAAATGTTAGCGTCAGCACATGCCATTCTCCAACCCTTTTCATATAGCCTAAACGTTATTTCATAGTCTTCTATCAGACTGTTCCCATGAGTTCGACCGACACTTTCCCAAGCTGCCTTTCTCAATGCATAGTTGGCTCCGCATATGGGTTGAAAACCGCTAATTCTCAGTCTTCCACTCTTGCCAAGAACCGAAATGTTGTACCACCATTCATCTTCTATCGCACGTAGTTTCGTAAACAAATCCCTGTAGTAGTTGCCGCAGTGTGTAACACCTGCAACAGCCCCCACCTTTGAATCTTTGAACGGCTGAACGATTTTTTTCACCCAGTCTCTTTCGCAAACACCATCAGGGTCGCTTAAAGCCACTATTTCGCCTCTAGCAACCTCAGCAATTGCTTGATCAAGAACAGGGGCTTTCCTATCATACGCTTTCGGCGATCTATAGTATTTTATCAATCCTTGCCTCTCATACCTAAGGCAAATCTCCGCGGTTTCATCGGTCGAGTCGTTATCGTAAATTATCACTTCGAACTTTTCCTTCGGATAATCTTGTTGTAGAAAATTGTTAATTTTCCTTTCAATCACATTCCCAGACTGCCAAGCATAGGCCATCAGGCTTACCGTAGGGAAACAATCGTATTTGAACTCGGGTTTCTTTACGTTCCATACAGTCACCAAATAGAAGACTGATCCAGACAGTAAGATGAGACCGACAACAGATACTAGGATTGTAAAAATGTCAGAAGGTATAATCATAATCTGATTAAGCACCTAGCTGTTTCATAACTGTGACAAGTTGTATCCGACAGATAGTGATGCATGCCCTATTTTAGTTCTTACAGGTTAAGACCGAACATTCTTTCTCGCGTTTGACTCCAGTGATTCTACCTGGAGGCAAGCCTCACTTAATCTTTTCGCAAATGGCTCAGATCGCCAACTTGACTGGGCGCATATACTTCTTGTATTTTCAACAAGATTGTTTATAGCCTCAAATGCTGAGATGCTCTCCAATAGAGGAGAGCTGAATGGCAAGGCTGTTTGATGCGAAAGAGATAGTGGGCCTAGCGATTAAGATAGAAGAGAATGGAGAGGAATTCTACATGCAACTGGCAAACAAGACAAAGAACAGTCAAGTAAGAGAAATGATTGAGTTCCTAGCAGGAGAGGATAGAAAGCATAGAAACACATTCAGACAGATTCAGCAGAGACTCGGGGAATTCAAGCCAGCCTATGAGTCGTATCCAGGCGAATACTTGAACTATGTGAAAGCTCTGGCGGAAGAGAGCATATTCACAAAAGAGATACTCAGACAGCTTCTCAAAAAGAAGTTCAAGACCAGTACGGAAGTGCTAGACACAGCGATAGTGGTGGAGAAGGACTCGATACTCATCTACAACGAGATGAAGAACTTCGTTCCAGAGTCAGAACACAAAACGATTGACGAAATAGTCAACCAAGAGAAAGAACACTTGCGAAAACTTTCAGAAATCAAACGCTCAGAAGCAGCCAAGACATCTAGAACATAAAGAAACTTGAGAAAAGAGATTACTATGTTTGAGAAATGAGGGTGAAGGCTATGCAAGAGCGTGTAAAAGAATTAGGTTCTAAAAACCTTACTGCGAAAGTGACTAGGTTAATTGATTTAGTTGACTATCAAGAGAGCGCTGTAGTAAGCAGGACGATAATCGATAAGAAAACGGGAACAGTGACCTCATTCGCTTTTGATGAAGAGCAACGATTGAGCGAACACACAGCGCCAAGCAGACGGATTGGAAGAGCCAGACCGAGGCTGAAACGAATTCTAAGAACTAGCGTTACTAGGTACCCAAACGCAAAGAAAACCGTTACGACACCAAAGACTATCAATGGAACCAAGAGAATGGCTTTGGTAGAATCGCGCATATTTCTGTCCACCAGTTCATCTTGTTGGAAAGAAGAGAAGACGAGTATGGAGAAGCTGCAGTCGATTTCAGCTATTCTTCTGTCTTAGATCTCGCGTTCCGCGGAAGCCAATTTTCTCAACGCTTGTGTGATTCTTCGAACGTCTGACTCATCAGGGGTTTTCTGGATCTTCACGAAGCTTTCTCAGCGCATAAAATGTAGGAGCCGATGGAGTTGAAAGGTCGGTTCACGCTATAGCCTCCAAAAACTGTCTTGAAGAGCATATCTTCGTAACGCCAGCAACCTCGCTGCACCGCTTCATGTCCTCTCGAAACGCTACATCTCCTGTGACTGTGAAATCCGGCTTCGCCGCGATTACGGAGGCAAGAAGAGGCGCGTCCTTCTTATCCCTAACCTTCTTCTCGTACGCGGAGGCTGACTGTCCGATTTCCTTCCAAGGAAGCACTGTATGTTCCACCCTTGTAAGAAACGCATCTAAGAGCGCTTCATGCCCTAGAAAGCTGCGGGCTAAAACCAATCTCCCTTCTTCCAACACAAACTCCGGAAGCACTAGAACTATCTTTCTCTCTTCAGCCAGCTTCAGTATCCTGTGCTCATTTCCTTTCAAGAAGACGAGGCCTGAGATTAGGATATTTGTGTCAATGAGGACCTTAGGCTTGGGTTTTGGCATATTTTTCTTCCAGCAGCTTCGCCCTAGCTCTCTCAACCTCCTTCATTAGGAGGCTACGGGTTATGCCCCTCTCTTTCGCCAAGTTTCGGAGGATCGTGGATATTTCGTCCAAAGATAATTCATCTACCTTCTTCATCACGATGAGGCGCCCCACCTTGGTCACATAGAGGTAGCTGTCTTTTCCTAGCGAAAGATCCCTCCGTATCTCAACCGGAAGCGTAAACTGCCCCTTCGAGGTGATCTTGACGACTTCACTGGTAGCCATCATATTCGCCTATAGCTAATAGTAAGAATTCCTTACATATATATCTGACCGACAAGCGCTTTCATGTCTAGGAGAGAGATCTCAAGACCTGACCGAGATTTTTTTGAATTTTTTTCGCTTAGCCGAGGCTATCTTCGAGCGAGACATCGGTTGATCTGTTTAAATTGACGATATTTCCACAACTTCATGATTGAACGTGAAGAGAAGACTGCCTTCAGATCGGCTCAATCGTGCTGGAATGAAACCGTTAGTTCTCGGAGTATAGAGGAAGTGTCTTCTCTCTGAGCTCGCCTCTTAAGGGCTTTCATGTTGACCTTAGCATACCTTAGTATTGCCTTCACATCACCCTTATCCTTAAGCGCCCTATCTTCTGCGACAGTTGCTTTAATCATACGGAGTTTTGATAGAATTAGTCCTTCAGGAGTCTGATAGAAAGTCGGTAAACCCAAGATGCTCCCGTGTTTCTTCTCGAGTTTCTTATCTGATAATATGATGTCGAGAGTGAAGGGTGTTCGCTCATCTTTAAGGGTGATTATTTTGAAGCCAGATTCAAATGCTCTATCAATTCTCCGTTCGTCAACTTGCATCTCAGCCTTCCTCAATGAGGCTATGAGGTTTCGCAGGTCTTCCCGAGGGGCTTTAACGACTACGTCTACGTCCATGGTGGTTCGGGGCATACCATAATAGCTTGCTGCTAAAGCTCCAGTAAACATATAGTCGATTCCGGCGGCGTTAAGGTTCTTAACTACTCTTCTGATCAAACCCTCAAATCTACCCACTTTCTAGACCTCGTGATGACGACGCTTCTGATACATGATTCTTGCCCTAACCTTCTCCAGGAGCTCTTCTCCCTTAACGTTCTCATCTTGATCCTTGATAGCGTCAAAGCAAATACTCACACATGCATCGATCATGCTTATCGACAGATTCACCTTTTCCTCTGGCTTCAACTTTTCAAGGACCAATCGGACTACCCAGTATTCTAAGTGATGCTTTAGCCTTAAGAGTCATTTGCAACTTCAAATCAGCAAGATTAACCTCGAACCTCGAACACCAACCTCATAACTGAGATGCGAGCTCAAAGGTCTTTGTCTCAGGAAGACGGAGATTCTGATAGCTGCTCACGACTACAGCCATTCTATCTGGCCTAATCTTCTCGGTGGCACGGATTTTCTCACGTCAAGGAGAATGGAAAAGCTTCAAGGCGTCCGTTGTATTTATACAACATATGATGGAAGAGTACAACATTAATCAAACAACACTTAGGATACTAGGGCTTTACGCGAGCGACTACAAGAAGTCTTTGCATTTGAGAGAAATAGCTAGGGAGACGAAGGTCGACGTCAAGGCTGTTCAATTGCAACTTAAGAGACGAGAAAAGAGGAATATTCTCTCAAGCATTATGAAGGGGAGGAACAAGGAGTACTACTTGAATCTCGGCAACTCAATTTCAAAGTACTATATGATACTGGCGGAGACTTTTGCTTCCCTCAGCTATCTTGGAAAGAACTTCTTGATCAAGAAGGTCATCGATGAGATCGGGAACCGTATAGAAGGAACAATCATGCTATTCGGCAGTTTTGCCAAAATGGGTCTCCACAAAAAATTTTCCAAGCTTCCCTGAGATCAACTTGTGGTAGAGGTAGGCATGCGTATCCTGTTCCAAGTAGAAGAAGTATGACATCTCTATGAATCCTTTTATGTTTACAGCCAGCAGACTAAAGGTCATGCAAGTCAGAAGCTACAGTTTATTTCTCGACCTAGACTTTCAGAACCTTGAGTTTATAGGAAGAGTATTGATAGAACTTGAGTCCGAGAGAGATGTAATCCTAAACTCGACAGGCCTTGAAATCTTGAGCTCAAGGGCTGATGGGAAAACCTTTCATTTTGAGCAGAGCGGCGAGAATCTGGTGATTAAAACTGGCCCGTTCAAAGGTACGCTGGAAGTCGAATATTCTGGCTCGATTCCAGATTTATTGGTCGGAATCTACAGGGCTCCCTACGATAACACATACATGGTAACCACTCAGTTCGAAGCCGCCCATGCGAGGAGGATGCTTCCATGCGTTGACCATCCTGACTATAAAGCTGAGTTCAAGCTCACTTTGAAGATCGACAAGGATCTGGACGCCATATCGAACATGCCTATCGAATCCGTAGTCGTAGAGGGCGATAGGAAAGTGGTCTCATTCCAGAAGACGCCTAGGATGTCAACTTACCTGCTCTACCTAGGCGTAGGCAAGTTTGAAGAAGCAAGGGAAAGGCTGGGCGATATCGATGTTATATTCGCAAGTAGCGCTGGCAAGGCAGGAAAAGGACAATTTGCTCTAGAAGCGGCTAAGAGATCATTAGAGTTCTATCAATCCTACTTCGGCATATTATACATGCTGCCAAAGCTTCACTTGGTGACCGTACCGGAGTTTGCGGCTGGCGCAATGGAAAACTGGGGTGCCATAACCTTTAGAGAAGTAGCGCTCGAAGTCGACGAGAGCAGCAGTTTCAAGACAAGAAGGAGAGTGGCAGGGGTCGTGGCCCATGAGCTTGCGCATCAATGGTTTGGAAACTTGGTCACGATGAAGTGGTGGAACGAACTCTGGTTGAACGAGAGCTTCGCCACCTTCATGGGCTACAAAGTAGTGGACGCAAAATATCCGGAGTGGAGGGTGTGGCAGGAATTTTTGATAAGTGAAGCTTCCGGAGCCATGGCTAGGGATTCCTTGAAGAATACCCATCCGATAGAAGTTGATATCAAGTCGCCAGACGAGATTGAGCAGATCTTCGACGAGATAAGCTATGGTAAAGGTGCATGTATACTGAGGATGATCGAGGCATACTTGGGAGGTGATGACTTCAGGAAGGGAGTGGAGAACTATCTCACTCAGCACAAGTTCTCCAATGCCACTGGGAAGGATCTGTGGAGTTCCCTAGAGAAGGCTTCTGGAAAGCAGGTGAAGAGGATCATGAGTGAATGGGTAGGGAAACCAGGATACCCAGTAGTAACTGCCATGATAAGTGGAGGAAAGCTGATACTGAGACAAGAAAGATTCCTTCTATCAGGCGCATATGAAAAAGAAGTTTGGCCGATACCAGTTACCATGAAGTTGGATGGCGAGTCCAATAAACTGCTGTTGGATAAAGAGGAGATAGCAATCGACATCAAAGACGTCAAGTCTCTCAAGTTGAACATTGACCATACAGGCTTCTATAGAGTGTACTACAAGGGGATTTATGAACTCGTATGGAAAAGCGAACTATCAGCATTTGACCGTTGGGCGCTAATATTTGACGCCGTAGCCTTCCTAATAGCCGGAAAGATGCCTTTCAGCGACTATCTGAACCTCGTGAAAAGGTACTATCGAGAACAGGACTACTTACCTGCACGCGAAGTCTCAGACCAGCTGATATTCCTATACTTGATCATGCCTTCAAGAGTCGCTGAGATTTCAAGAGAGTTCCACAGATCGCAACTCAAGATCCTTGAAGGAAAGACCGACGAAGACAGCTCAATACTGCGTGGTATTATGGCGGGTAGACTAGCTATGGTCGACGAGGCTTACGCCAAGGAGTTAGGGACTAGGTTCCATGACGAGAAGGTCGAACCAGATATGAGGGCGGCAGTTGCGACAGCATATGCTAGAGCGTTCAGCAACTTTGAGGAGATTGTAAGCCGGTACAGGAAGAGCCTTTCTGACGAGGAGAGAGCTAGGTTGCTGGATGCAATGACAAGTTTCAAGGAAACATCGCTGGTTGCTCTTTCGCTTGGCTTAGCTCTAAGTGGCGAGGTGAAGAGACAGGATGTTGGGTCCATGATCCTCGCGGCTGCATCGAACCCTGATGCGAGGGACTTAGCTTGGATATGGTTAAAGGTCAATATTGGAAGGCTTTTGAAGCTCTATGAAGGTACTGGAAGGCTTTCTCGAATTCTTCTGTCTGTAATTCCTATCCTTGGAATCGGTAGGGTTGAGGAAGTGGAGAAATTCTTTGAGGAGAATAGAATACCGGAGGCCGAGAAGGGAATCGAGGCGGGCATAGAGAAGCTCAAAATCCACGATAGGCTAATGAAGAACGCTTAAGACTCTCGTTCCGATCGAAAGGAAGTGGGGCAAGTTGGGTTATAGGATTCGGGTTTATCGGCATCATGGAAGCGTATTCTTCGCCATCTTCGCCCTACTCTTGACGGCAATCGTAATCTTTCTTCTGATTGGTGCGACTGAGGCTGCATTTCAACGGCTCGGGTTTTCACGTCTCCAGGTTGTATTGATCCTTGTCGGAACCTTCGTCGGCGCATCAGTAAACCTTCCTTTGTGGCGTGTCAAGTCTTTGAGGAAGGTTTTGGAGACAGAGGAGGTTCAATTCTTCTGGATCACTTATCGGGTTCCACGTATCGAGGTCGAGGAGGTTTCAACTCTGATCGCTGTCAATCTCGGCGGAGCCCTAATTCCCTTGGTTGTCTCTCTCTATCTTCTAGGTACGCACCTGCGGGTGGTTCCATACGCACTACTCGGTGTTCTGTTGACGACAATCGTTGTGCATCTAGTGGCGCGGAGGGTTCCCGGTCTAGGAATAGCAACTCCAGCTTTCATACCTCCCATTGCTGCAGCTCTCGCCGCCTACATACTTGCCCCTTCAACCCCGAATATCGTCGCCTATGTTTCCGGAACTTTGGGCACGTTGATTGGGGCCGACCTGACGAACCTTCGCGGTATAGGGGAACTGGGTACTCCTGTGGCAAGCATAGGAGGCGCGGGAACCTTCGACGGCGTCTTTCTAACCGGTGTAATAGCAGTCATCTTAGTGTAGGACGAGAGCAGAACTATTGATTCATCCAAGAAAGAGGAGCCCTCAGTCAAACAATTTCTCTATTTCCCGGGATTAGGGTTCGTTTTTCAAAATCCAATCTTAAAGACTTAAGTAAGTAGCACAACAACGACTTGGAGGTGTTTGAATGAGGTTAAAAAAGGAAGAATTCTACAAGGTACTTGTAAGACCAACGGTTGTTATAACAACCATATCTAAAAACGGGATCCCTAATGCTGCCCCTTTCAGCTGGACATCTCCAATCACTACAAAGCCACCTTTATTCGGATTCTCCTGCAACCCAAAGCATGACACTTGGAGAAACATTAGCAGCAACGGAGAGTTCGTAGTCAACCTTGTGGGAGAAGACTTCGGCCCATTGATGCACATTCTCGAACAAGACTTTCCCTACGAAGTGAACGAGATAGAGAAGGCCAATCTAACAGAAATGAGATCAGTCAAGATCAAACCTCCGAGGATAAAGGAAGCATTCGGATGGCTTGAGTGCAAAATGGAGAAACACTTTCAGATAGCAGACCACATATGGATTGTGGGAAAAATATTGGCGAGCGAGGTAAAGGATCATTACATGGAAGAGGTCATTAACGTGAGGAAAGCAAAGCCCCTAAATCACATATACGGAGAGTACTTCGTGACAGAGATGGAAAAAAGAAAATTCAAAAGAGCATAGGCATATAGCGTCGATCTAAGAGTACCTGATTTTTGGTCACAAATGGTAGAAAAAGAGTTACCTAATTACAACCTTAAATCTTTGTCTTGGCTCCTCAAGAACTCTCAGGCTTTCCGGAAGTCTCTCTACATCTTTAAGGAATGTTTCTCTAATCTCGCTAAGAGCGGGGAGATGGAGGATGACCTCTCCTTCCTCAACCACCTTGGTCACTAATTTTTCGCCCCCGTTTTTCATGTTATATCGTATGGCTTCATCATAGTTCATGATTCCCTCCTGCGAGTAATGCCTTACTATTTGTCTTTTGTATGGAAAAGTAGCTTTTCCAGGACTCAATTTGAATTTTGGTTTTCCATCATACTCTACAAGCTTGTAGGCTATATCCAAATAAGGCTGGTCAGCCGAAGTTACGAGCATAGTTCCAATAGCGAAAACATCTATGGGTTCACCTTCATCCACAAGTTTCTTTACATCATACTCATCGAGGCCACCGCTGACTATTATCTTGACTTGCTTGAGGCTGGCTTCGTTCAGAATTTCTCTAACGTTCCTTGAAAGCTCAGCTAGGTCTCCACTATCTATCCTCACCGCCATAACGGGGACTCCATTCTTGAACAATTCGACCACTTTACTAGTAGCTGCCAAAACATCATATGTATCGATTAAAAAGACGGCGTTTTCCGGAAAGCTTCTAGCAAAACTCTTGAAAGCTTCGTCCTCGGAATCAAATACCTCCACGTAAGAATGAGCCATGGTTCCTACAACCGGAATGTTGAACATTTTTCCAGCCAACAAGTTGGATGTGGAGCCAACTCCTGCGATATAGGCCGCTCTTGCAGCGTACAAGCCAGCTTCCGCTCCATGAGCCCGCCTGAGCCCGAAATCTACGAGGCGCTTACCCCCGCTGACTATGTAGCTTCTTGCAGCTTTAGAGGCAACTAGTGTTTGAAAATGAATAGTATTTATAACCAGAGTTTCGAGGATTTGCGCATCCGGCAGACTTGCCTCTACTTGTATTAACGGTTCGTTTTCAAAAATTACTCTCCCTTCACCTATCGCATAAATGTCTCCTGAAAATTTGTAGTCTTTTAGGTAGCTTAGAAAATCATTAGAGAACCCTACGTTTTCCAAGTAGCTTAACTCTTCTTCAGTAAACTTGAACCTCCTTATCCGCTCCAAGAGCGTCTCTAAACCGCATGATACAAGAAAGCTTCGATTCTTTGCAAGCCTCCTTACGAATAAGCTGAATGTGGCAGGCTTGGTTTTCCCATCTTCTAAATAGCTTTGGGCCATCGTCAGCTCATAAAAATCTGTGGCTAAACTTACGCCCGGTTCTCCTTGCCTCAATCCCAAAGTTAACCATCCTCTTCCACTAACATCATTCATCTTCTCAGTCATAATCGCTTCCTAAATACCTCTGGTCACCAGACTTGCCCTAAGAAACTTGTTCTTCTTCACTTCGCATTGGTCAAATCCAAGGAGTGGAGAGGCCCCACTCAATAACCTTTCAAGGAAACAGTCACTTGGCATCTATCCGGGGGCGAAGAGCTTGAGCTCGATCTCCCTTTCGAAGTGTCGGTGCAGAACTTTCTTTGCTGCCTCGTATCTTCGTGGTTCTTGCTAATTCGCGGAAGCTCCTCATGCTCCTCTATTATTGCGTCAGGAATTCCCAAAGGCATAACATTTCACAGACTTAAGCTCCAGCAAAGATCTACTTAATGTTGTCGTGTCGTCGTCTCTTTAGTGGGCGACGACGAAAATATTTCGCACAGCTCGTCAGGTCCTTGTGGAAGTTATGAAGACCTGGACACAGGCGATGATAAGCGCAGAAGATCTTTTAGGCTCTATCCATGCAAGACTGATCCGTTCGTGTAAGGGTGAATTAAGAAGTATTCCTACATGAGGAAACAGAATATCGTCCTGTCCAACAAGTCCGCCCTCAGGCCCAGACTAACCCTGAACAAATGTGTTTCCATGTATCAAGTAGAAATCTGTAGATTGGCAGGAGCCTCTTTTGCTGACTTGTAACCAAGGTAGCGCAGAATCCACCTAGCAACCATCCTGCAAGAATGTCAGCCGGCCAGTGCAGCCCTACATACACTCTAGAGTAGCTTACAAGCACAGCTTCAATGAGTAATGGAATAGAGATCCTCCCCTCCAATTTCATGAGGAGCACGATCGCACCTGCTGAAACGATAACCGCATGGCCAGAGGGAAAGCTGTAACTAAGAGAACTTGGACCTAGAACGTTGGCTGCTGACACAACAATAAATGGGCGTAGTTCGGCCATAATATACTTCGAAGCTTCGCCAAGCATTATTGCAAGTATGAATGTCGAGCATAAGAGGAAAGCGCATTCTTTCTGCCTCTCCTTACCCAGAAGCCAAAGAAGGGCTGTGAATGGTATCCATACGAATTCTCTCCCATATTTCGAGAATGCGAGCATAACAGGGTTAAGGAGCTGGTATCTTGAGCCTTCTATTGCAAGGTATAGCCAAGTATTGATGGAGAAATCTTCACCAAATTGCTTAATCAGCAATGAAAATAGAAAGAAGAAAGAGCCAAGCAGCAGAGCTACGTGCGTCAATCGCATATGTTTAGCCTTCAAGTAGAAGCCTGAAAATCATTTTCGACGATACAACTCGCTTTTCGGTGCGTCGCTTAACAATGTTACACAACATTAATCATAACCATTCTCAGCCATGAATGTGCCGGTGATAAAGTTGGCAGGAGCATTGGCCTTTCTTTTTGGATTATGGAAAGGAATCTTTGGAACCGCGTTTGTGATTGCGGCAATATACCTCATTCTTAAACTCTCCCAGCTCGCAGAGGCCTACAAAAGCAAGATTAAACCGTAGATCGGCTCTGTTTGTAGTTTCCAACGAGATTTTCTGTCATAACTCCATATCCGCTTTTTATTTAATGATCGCAGGAGATCTCGACGTGAGAAGAAAAGTTGTCTTAAGAATATTTGAGAACGGGTCGCCCTATCTCATTTATCTCTTTTCGTTAGTGCTGCTCCCTCTGAGCATAGACGGGAGGATAGCTACGGTATTCAGTAATGCAAGCCATAAGTATGTGTTCTTGAACCCTTCCAAGAAAGGCGTCTTATCCACTTCCGGCATGACAAGTGTAGATGATACTATCTTTGTTATCACAGCATACGGTACAGTAAAGGTCATTATCAATACAGCTAGGTTGAGGCTTATTGTAAAACTGACATTGAAAAACATAGCTCTGAACGCAGAGGCAACCCCCGTCCTTTGAGCCGGAACGGAACTCATAATCGAGCTAATATTTGGGGAAGTAGATGTCCCCCAGGCAGAGCCTGGGGGCTCTTTAGCGCGTTAAGGTTCTTGTTCTGTCATTATGTATTGGCGTACGGTGTCTAGGTTTAGGCCGCCTAC
>Ga0315280_10002237_pt1 | contig 31561 bp, 37 predicted proteins | sample YL17G06_40_MG_FD_203697 | JGI IMG/M metagenome (GOLD analysis project Ga0315280, IMG submission 203697) | Sediment microbial communities from Yellowstone Lake, YNP, Wyoming, USA - YL17G06_40 | ecosystem: Environmental > Aquatic > Freshwater > Lake > Sediment | place: USA: Wyoming | collected... | reverse complement strand
TGAAAGAAGATGTGAGATTCCGCCAAGCTCGAAAGGATTTTGCAAAACACGGACAAACATTAACGGCAAACTTTACACGGTCGTCTACGGCGACATAAGCGCAATTGAAAGCCGCCCCATAGAGATCAAACCATTTTTCCATTATTGGCCAGGTTCAACAGCCCTTACATTTTCAACATGGTCTTGCAATCTGAATTGCGTCTGGTGTCAAAATTTTCATCTCTCAAAATCTGAACCAGAACCAGCTAAAGCCACTTATTTTTCTCCGGAGAAAGTTGTTGAATTAGCCTTTGCAAGTGCCGATGTCGGCCTGTGTGCAAGCTTTCAGGAACCCACTCTTTTGACCGAATGGGCGATCCCGCTTTTCAGACTGGGCAAAGAGAAGGGGATCAAATACTGCTGCTATGTTTCGAACGGCTACATGACATCAGAAACCTTAAAGACGCTGAAGGAGGCTGGGATGGATGGGCTTAAAATAGACGTTAAGGGGGATGGCGAAACCTATGTCAAGTACTGCGGAGGCGGAGATGTGGAGAAAGTCTGGAGGAACGCCAGTGAAGCCAAAAATCTGGGTTTGCACGTGGAGATCGTGAATCTTGTAGTAAGGGATGTTAATGATAATGAAGAAGCCTTGCGGTGGATCATTGAAAGACATTTGAAGGCTGTTGGGCCCGAGACTCCCCTGCATTTTACACGCTACTTTCCTGCCTTCAAGTTCGATAATCCGCCAACCAGAATTGAAACCTTGGAGAAAGCTTACGAAATGGCAAGAAAAGCCGGAGTATTGTACCCTTATATTGGAAACGTTTCTGGGCACAAATATGAGAATACCTATTGCCCGAATTGTGGACAAAAGCTCGTCAAAAGATACGGATACTACATTTTGAAATATGAAATCACTGAAGACAAAAGATGCCCAAAATGCAGGAAACAAATTCCAATAACCGGACAATACACAGGAAAATAAGGACCCTCTTTTATTAATTCGCAACGCGCGCTAGACAAATGCTACTTCAAATAGGGGATATGTTCTAGACAAGAGCGAAGAAGCTGAAAACATATACCTCTGGGCAATGAGCGTGCTGCTTCCCTTTTATCTCATGATAAACGATCGTGTCGCCAGGGCCTTGACCCAAACGACATGATTGTCAACCATGTGAGATGTCACGATGTCGGTTTCAGAGAATATTGCGGATACGGAGAAGTCAATGAAAGTATTTGCAGAAACTAGAAAATAGCACAACTTCAAAACGCTAAGGAATCTTGTAAAGACAATAATCCTTTTTCGCTAAAGCTTAATTAAACTTTCACCTTTATTGCTGAGATGTATGTTAAGAAAGGAGTGACACAAGGGAATGTCTGTTGAAAGAGTGTCGGAACTGAAGAAAATTGGCAGGAAAGCCGGGATTGACGCCTTTCTAGTGAATTCAGAGACAAACATGAAATATCTGGCGGGTTTTTCAACATTGGCAATAGAAAGATTTGCAGGGCTAATCGTTCCAGTTGAAGAAAGCACACCAACAGTCATAGTTCCAAGGCTGGAAGAACAAAAAGCCAAAGAAAAATCTGCGTTCAAAGAAATCAGAAGCTACGATGACTCAGAAAACCCTGCATGCTTACTCAGGCAAATAATAAAAGAAAACAAGCTCGAGAAGGCTGTCTTCGGAGTCGAATGGACGCTTGCCTTCAGATTCTACAAAATGCTGGTTGAATGTTCACCAAAAATAGAGGTAAAGGATGCTTCAGCAATCTTCAGTCAGCTTCGGTGCATCAAATCTCATGAAGAGCTGGAGAACATAAGAAAAGCAGCAAGCATAGTAGGCAAGGGCATAAACGCTGGAATAGACTTCATAAAACCAGGCGTCAGTGAAGCGAGCATCTCGTTTGAGATCGAAAAGACCATAAAGGAAAACGGGGGCGAAAGCGTACCCTTCTGCTTAGTTCTTTCAGGAAGCAACTCGGCCATTCCCCACGGCGAAACATCAAGCAAGAAAATAATGAAACGAGACGTGGTGCTGATGGATGTGGGAGCAGTCTATAAAGGCTATTATGCTGACCTCACTCGCACTGTTTTCGTCGGACAAGCAACAAAAAAACAGAGAGAAATCTACGACATTGTCGCCGAGGCCCAAGAAGCGGCCATCAAAGCTGTTAAACCAAGCGGCAAAGCTGAACAAGTTGACGCCGCCGCCAGAAAAATCATAGAAAAGGCTGGATATGGCGACTATTTTACACATAGAACGGGACATGGTTTGGGGTTAGAAGTGCACGAGGAGCCTTACATCACCAAAGATAACAAAACAGTTCTACAGCCCGGAATGACGTTCACAATTGAACCCGGGATATATTTTGCCGGAAAGTTTGGAGTAAGAATTGAAGACAACGTAGTCGTGTCAACAAAAGACAGAAAACTATTAAGTAACTTGTCAAGAGACCTTCGAGTCATCGGTTCTGCTTGAACCGCATAGACTAACCTTTAAGGAGGTCTTCGCTTGCTAAATCCCGATAGCCCCTACGCGTAGATGTGACGAATAGACTCCTTACGCTCTCGTAGCAGAGGATATATCAACGCGCTAGAAAAAGAAGGCAAAAGAATTTTTTATTACCGATCCCTCATATGCCTAAACGCAATTCTAATTTGGTTGGACAGAACTTGTTGAAGCTGAATTTGAAAAAAGGTAATCTTGTCTGCTTCTCAGGCAAGTTATTGTCCTCGAATGTCTATCTCTTAGTAGTTGGCAACAGAGCAGTGGCTGTAGATAGTGGAATGCCTTGGACCGCAAACCTTGTCCTAGACTATTTGAACAAAAACCAACTACATCTAGAGTACATTCTTCTCACCCACAGCCACTTCGACCATGTCATGGGTTTGAATAGACTTAGGACGAGCGCGGAAACTAAGGTGGTGGCTCACATTAGAAGCAAGAGAGGAGATTTGAAAGTAGACGATAGGGAAACCTTGGAAGCAATTGACAACCAGCTAAGTTTCTTGGTAATATATACGGGGATCCATAAAGCCGACCATGTATGGTACTCTGAAAAAAACAACCACATCCTCTTCGTTGGAGACTACTTCCCAACCTCAAAAGAGCTAGAAGCAATAAGGAACAGACACAACGTTGAACCTATGATCATATTACCGGGTCACGGAAAACCGGAAACAGTTTCTTGATATCAGCCCATGTTTCACAGAAGTTATGCATGTTTCTAGAATATTGGTTAGCATAAATGAAGCGCACGATAGGTATAGAAGTGCCATATGGTTGGAGAAATTATATTCCCTAATCAAATGACCATAACTCTAGCGCGCGCTCAATACTAAATAAGCGCATACAATACTTCTTGGCAATCAAACTATCCCGCGTTGTTGTGAATTAGTAACTTTAACTAACTACCCCGACCGAAGACCTAGAACGCCCTGCCTTAACCGCCATCGCCCCTAGACTAGGGCCTGCAGACACAAAAGAGCCTCACTCTATCGTTTTCAGCAAGTCTGACCTCGTGATTATCCCAACAACCTCCCTGCCTCTCATAACCAGCACGCCTGCACTCTTCTCCAAAACCGTGCGAACAGCATCCAAACCTGATTCCTCCGGCACTGCTGGTAAAGGCGGATCCATAACATTCCTAACCTTCTCATCCGCCAAATTTGACCTCAAATTTCTGATTATGCTCTCCTCAGTTATCGTTCCAACAACCCTGCCCCTTTCCAGCACAGGCAACTGCGAAACAGCATTCTTCACCATAACCTCACTGGCTTTTAACACGCTTTCATCCGGCCTCGCAAAAAGCACACCCTTCGTCATAACATCAGCACAACGCCTCTCCTTCCCCGCTTTGAGCACGTGCAGAATCCTGTTCACCGTGGAAAGCCTCGGATCAACCCTTCCCTGCTCAATCTTTGCAATATGCGCCTGCGAAACCCCAGCAAGCTCCGCCAATTTTTTCTGAGTTAAACCCGCCTCAACCCGCAACCTCTTAATCAACCCGCCTGAAATTGCCGACAAAAATAACCACCAGTTATTTCAATTAATAAGCATATACAGTAAAATATATATTTGTTGGTGCACATACACCGTAAACTTCACAAAAGAAGGCTTAACCATGCGGAACATAATCGTAGAAGACCTGAAACAGACACCACTTGAAAAGCAACGCATAGAGATAGTTGAAAGAAAAGGGGTCGGACACCCGGACTACATTTGCGACGCAGTGGCCGACCGCATCTCAATAGCCCTAAGCAAAGAATACCTTGAAAAAGCAGGCACAATACTGCACCACAACGTTGACAAATCACTACTCGTAGCAGGAGAAACCGAACCAAGATTCAACGGCGGCACCGTGAAGCAACCGATACTCTTCGTGCTAGGCGACCGAGCGACATCCGAATTCGACGGCCAAAAAATAGACATCGGAGAAATAGCAACGAAAGCCGCGAAAAACTGGTTCAAGAAAAACATGCGCTTCATCGATCCTGAAAAACATGTAAAATATCAAGTGGAACTAAAACCAGGCGCAATAGGACTTGTAGACATCTTCAAGCGAAAGGGCAAAGTCCTAGGTGCAAATGACACCTCAGCCGCAGTTGGCTACGCACCGATGACCAGAACAGAAAAAATAGTTCTAGAGACCGAAAAATATCTAAACTCAAATGGATTCAAACAACGGTTTCCAGAAACTGGCGAAGACATAAAAGTCATGGCCTTCAGAAACCACAACGACCTAAAAATGACAATTTCTATGGCCTTCGTCGACCGATACATCAGCAGCGAAGAAGACTACTTCGAAAAGAAAGCAAAAATCCACGAAGACATCAACAGACACGTCGCAGTCAACACAGACTTTGACCTCGTAGACGTTCAACTGAACACTCTAGATGTGAAAGGAAGAGGCCTAGGAGGATTATACCTAACAGTCTTAGGAACAAGCGCAGACAGCGGCGACTCCGGACAAGTTGGCAGAGGAAACCGCGTCAACGGCCTAACATCACTCAACAGACCATTCTGCTCAGAAGCCGCATCAGGCAAGAACCCCGTAAGCCACGTTGGAAAAATCTACAACTTCCTAACATTCAAAATAGCCCAACACGTTTACGAAGAAATCTCAGAACCGGAAGAAGTCTACATCTGGCTACTAAGCAAAATCGGAAGCCCAATCGACCATCCAGCAGTCGCAGCCGCACAAGTAATAATGAAAGGCAACAACCACATAGACAAAGTCAGACACGAAATAAACAACGTACTAGACAATGAACTTGAAAACATAGAGAAATTCTGCATGGAACTAGCCGAAGGAAAAATCTCATCCTGCTGAACTCTTTCCAATGGCCTGTCAAACAAGCTAAAAAAAGCATCACTTTTATTTTCTCTTTCCATACTCTTACCTGAGAGGTATAAACGTGCAAACTAGCCAAGTGAAAACCTTGGCAATAGCGTCAGCCTATTCTTCTTCACTAGCAACCTCTCCGGCAGCTTTCTCCCAATCTACTTCAAAGACTTAGGACTAAGCGTGCCTGAGATCGTCGAAATATTGCTATTCACATTTATAATCGTAGCCTTGTTGCCAGTTGCTCTACTGAGAATTGTCAGAGACTTTGAAAGCATAATGAGCATCGGAATATTCACCACGATGGTATTCTTCCTAATCCTGATCTACGTCAAAGACCCAATAATCCTTGGACTAGCCCAAGGGATAAGCACAGCCACTTTTTGGCCAAGCTTCAACCTTCTCCAGTTCAGACTAAGTGAATCAAAAGCCCGCGCCCGAACAATAAGCCTTTTCTCCTCAATAATCCCATCCCTCGCAGGAATCCTCGGACCAGCAGTCGGCGGCCTAATCATCGAAAACTTCGACTTCACCATCCTCTTCGCAGCATCAATAGCCCTATACCTAATCACCTTTCTAATCTCCACTCAAATACACTACAAACCCGAAATGAACAAATTCTCAATCCCTAAAAACAGAGCCTTCACCATCTTCCTTACAACATTTATCATTGTCGGCCTGAGCGAAGTTTACTGGCTCGCCTATCCATTCTTTGTCTTCAATATCTCTGGAACAGTCCTTAATATGGGGTTGGTGCTAGCCGCCACCGGGGTCCTCATCTCTGCAGTTACTTTCTCGGTTAACTGGCTTTCAGACATAAGACGAACCCGCGTGAAATTTGCCATTATAGGTACAGTCCTAAACGCAGCATGGTGTTTTGCAATAAGTTTTGCATCTTCGATGAACCAGATCATAGTTTTATCACTGCTTTCAGGATTCGCAAACGCCTTCCGAATCTCATGGTTCGCCCACTACGGAGACTCTTTCAACAAAGAATACTACGCAAGCATCCTAGTCATGATGGAAGCCGGACTGATGATCGGAAGACTCGCAAATCTCGCACCCACATACGTCTTCATCTCACAAGCCAACTACACAAACTACTTCACGCTTTTGGGAACAGCATTGCTTTTTCTTATCCCACTTTACATAGTATCAAAAGAGAACAACAATCTCAAAAACCAATGAACAAGGTCTCAGCCTCGGGGTTTCTTCGCTTGCACTATCACGTGGACGTACTCGTCGCCTTCAACTGGCAGCAAATCCATCGGGTTATGGGGCCACACACCACAGTAAATCTCTTCCACCCGCTCAAGAATTAGTCCCGCTTTCCTCAAAACTTTCTTAAGCCTGCACTCGCTTGCAATTTGGCACACACCATGCCTTTCAGCAAGCCGCATACTCTCTGAATTTTCCTTTACCCACAAAGAAGAGAAAAACATATGCCCGCCAATTTGCAGAACCCTCGCACTTTCCTTAAAGGCTGATGCTGTGTCCGGAACATTATCAAACCCAAAATACGAAGAAATTGTGGAGAAAGTGCTGTTTTTGAAAGACAAATGTTTGGCATCTGTCACAACCAAAGAAAGTTTATGATAAGTGCATGCTTTCCTAGCTTTATTCATAACCCCACGCAAAGGCCTCTCATCTATATCTGTCCCTATTACCAAAGCATCGTCTGAACATTCTTCAATCAAAGGAAGAATGAAAGTGCCCATACCTGTTGCAACATCTAAAACCACATTAAGAGACTCAGCGCACGACGCAGCCACATAGCCAACAAGCTTGTCGACCATTTTCTGCATAGCAATTTTCTGATCCTTTTCAAAATAGAAATAGTACTGTTTCCTTATCTCATCGTACTTTTCCTCATCTGCCACATCAACCTCCCACTTGAACTCTTTCGCCGAAACTTTCATATCCTTAAACAGCCCAATCTCATCTTTAACCTGATAGACATGTCCATTACCGCATTTGAAATACCCACTAACAAAACGATTATTTGCCCTTTCCCCTTCAAAAACTAAAGATGTCCTACAAATCGGGCAAGCCAGAAAATCCGCAACCTGCTCATGCATACTTTATTCCTAAGGCGAAAATGGGTACAGACTTTCTAAAGCTTTATCATCCTGCAACTGCAAAATACTCCGCCAGATGACTATTATGGATCCGATTGAAGCTGCAAAAAATGCTTTGGAATGCGTTTTAGAAGCCAAGCAAGGTGAGAACATCGCTATTTTCTGCGACGATGAAAAGACGGACGTCTGCCAGCCGTTCGCAATAGGCGCGCTGAAGCTTGGCCTCAGAACACGCATGGTCAAATTGAAAACTGAACCGAACATTTTCCGAAAAGAAATTCCACAGGAAATCAAAGAAATTTTCACAAAACAAAAGACGGATATCTTCATCAACCTGCTACGTGGAACTCGAGAAGAGACTCCTTTCAGAATAAAACTCACCAAAATGGAAACCAAAACCCACAAAGCACGCCTCGCCCACTGCCCAGGCATCACTCTAGATATGCTTACCGACGGAGCCTTAGCCCTTACAACCAAGGATCACAGACGAATGCAAAAGTTTGCAGGAGACCTAATCCAAAATTTGAGCCAAGCAGTGAAGGTTGAAGTTACAAACCCAGCTGGTACAAACATCTCAATGAACGTCAAAGGGAGGCCATTCTTCACGGACACAGTAATCGACTGGAAAACATTGAAATGGATGAACATGCCAACAGGCGAAGTCATTGTCGCACCAATGGAGAATTCACTTGAAGGTAAATTAGTCTGCGACATGGCTGTAGGTGGAATAGGCCCGATAAAAACGCCTGTACAGATAGAAGCAAAAAATGGCAAAGTACAAAAAATCTCATCTACCGACGGCGAAGTGTTAGGAAAAGTTAAGGATTCATTGAACGCTGACAGCCGTGCAAGCATTGTGGGCGAATTTGCTTTTGGAATAAATCCGAAAGCGAGATTTGTCGAGGAGTTTTTAGAGGCTGAGAAAATTCTAGGCACGATTCACATTGCGTTTGGTAACAATTCAGACATGCCTAGGGGAAAGAATCTATCCAAGAACCACACGGATCTTCTCATATCGAAACCCACAGTAAGAATCTTCAACAGTGACACTTCGTGCATCGACGTACTTGTGGATGGAACCTTCCAATGTGTAGATGTGAATAACTAAAATGTTTAAATGTCAAAGTTCAAATTCTATGAGAGAAAGGGTGAAACATAATGTCTGAAAAAGAGGATGAGAAACTACCAATATCCGAATTCTACAAAGTCGTTGATTACGTCACGATTTTCAAGAGCCAAAAATGGTGGGAAGCCGTGGTCATCTTTGAATCATATGGAAAGCGGTCAATAGGCTTGTATCTTTGGCAAAAAAGAGAAGACAACTGGAAAAGAAAACATAAATTCAACGTAAGAAACATGGACGAATGGAACAAGCTTAAAGGCGCCATAGAACAACTTGCACCTAAACTTGTTCCAAAATAGTCCTTCATTGCAACTTCTTATTTTGAATTCTTACCCTAAATTAGAATCTAGAATTGAATAGTGTTATTAGTGTACCTCAGGCAACAAAACACAAGGCGAACAATGTGGTAGCCCAGAAACAAGAGGCGCAACAAAACTCAGGCAGCATGGAAGATATAAACGAAGAAAACGCACCGCCAAGGGGAAAAAGAAGAAACCGAGCCTGAGGCTTATCATTGGCGAAAGAAGTGGGTTTGTGCATGGGCTTTCTGTTGGCGTTGGAATCGGGTGCATCTCAACCTTCATTATGATGTGGATTGCAGTATTCTTTACTCCACAGTTGCCATCAGCAATCACATATGAGGCCCTACTTGCAATATTCATCCTCCCATTAATCTATTTGCTCGCAGTAGGTCTGATCGCACTCACAGCAGGCATAGTGACAGAGTACTGTGCTGTAAGAAGTAAGGACTAAACAACGAGCACCGTAAATCGTATTTTCCTTTAATGAACAACTTAATTAGCTAATAGTATGAGCTATAATCGTGAAATGTATGCCTGCAACGTTCAAACAATCTTTAGAGAAGCTCATCCGTGAAAAGGCCCCAGGACCTTCCGCCTCATTCTCCGTGTTTCACGTCCTACTTGCCTTGGTAATCATAGCTGAGAAAACAGTTGGCCGCAGCAAACTGGCAGAGGAATTGAATGTTGGAGAAGGCGTCACACGCACACTTGTAGGACGTTTAAGAGACGCTGGATTGATCGCAACTTCAAAGGAAGGATGTTCCCTCACGGACAAGGGCTTAAGGCTTTGGAAGGAATATGAATCGGTTTTCAAGATGACTGAGATTGGAAAAAGCGAATTGACTTTTGGAGACTACAATTTCGCAATACTAATCAAAAGCGGTGGGCATAAGGTTAAATCAGGAATGGAGCAGCGCGATGCGGCGGTGATGGCCGGCGCCAAAGGAGCCACAACGATGCTGTTCAAGAAAGGACGACTAATTTTCCCATCGACAAACAAGGATGTAGCTGAAGATTTTCCAAAAGCCTCAAACCAAATACCTAGGCTTTTAAGATTAGAAGAGAATGATGCAATAATTATTGCAAGCTCTGATAGTCTTCGAAAGGCCGAGTACGGGGCACTAGCAGCAGCATGGACACTTCTCGACGATAATCAAGAAATAGTTTGACTTGCTTCTTAGAATGTGTATTTGTCACCCTCAGCTAGGATGCGCTCCAAGGCAGCGTTAAAGTTTATCATTCCCTCGTTTGTTTTGGCTGAAACTGGAGTCAACAGGAATTTTAAACCTAGCTTATAGATCGCCTGCATCATGTTTCTGCTCAACAATCGCCTTGTCCCCTCAAGTTTTTGCTCAATCGAGGCATCTAGCGCACTTTGACTGGATGACCAATCCACAATTCTGTTAACCTCTTCTATCGGAAGCAAATCACATTTTGACAAAAGATGAACTTGAGGTAGGAGAAAACGGTTATAGACGGCTGATGAAAGGAAAAGATTTGAAACATAGTTAAGCGGGTTAACCGAAAAGACCGCGTCAAACAAGTAAACTATAGCTTTAGGCTCCTTTGTAAGCTCAGTGGCAATGTAGGGTCCACTTGCCCTAAAAGCAAACAACTCCATCTGCCCCGAAGTGTCCACCAAAACGATGTCTGCCTGTAACTCTTCAATTTCCTTGGAAATTGGTTCAATTTGATCCGCAATCAAGTCTGCAGCCATTATCAAGGCACCATTCGGACCCAAATTGTACTGTTCCATCAGATTTCCAACATCAACGTAATCCCGAACGTCCACCTCCGGCGAGTAAAGAAGTGTTGACGCTCCAGGGTCTAGATTCACTATTGCAACGTCTTGTTTGGACATTTTCAACCATTCGCTGTAGGCAGCTGTGAGTCGAGACTTTCCAGAACCAGCCGTTCCTATTACAAAAACTACATACATCTCCCAACCAGTCCTAGCTTAGTTGCGGAATACCGCGTACGTATCAAACCCTCCTTAAGTAAAAGCTTTTTCCGTTAAGAAGGAATTTCTGGCGGCCGCGGCTCACGCATTTCCTGACGACTGTGTCTCGACATGAAAAACACAGCCGTGCCCACGCCGGCCAAAATCACCGTTATCACCACTAGCAAAACGAAGAACAGGGAAAAAGCCATCAAAGTCCGTGTTGGACTGTCTGCTGCAGCGTAATCATCATCTCCAGACCAGCTTGCTCGAACGTAGCTTATGCCGGAAGCTTGTACATTCCAAACATATACGAAACGCCCGCTAGCGTCGGTTGTGGATGAACCTAATGCTGTCCAAGGTAAATTGTTCACTTTAATGTAGATCGTGATCGTCTTATTCCCTAAAGATGGAGAAATCTCTCCTGAAAGGGTGACTGGACTTCCTTGGATGATATATCCAGAAGATAGGTCCAGCGATATTGCTGAAGCTCTTAAGGCTTTGTAACTTGCTGAAACTTGTCCCGGAGCGAATTGTTCGCAGTTTTCAAGCGTAACCACTTGCACTGATGCGTTTTGTAGACTTTCTGGACATTCACCGACTCTCCATCCGTTCTGCCAGTTTCCCCCAGTGCATTCAGCCACGTAGAATCTTGTACCGCCGTGTATCACATAGTCAAGTCGTTTGCTTGTGTCGTGTGGTTGATGCGAAAGACTCACACCAATGTTCATGTGAGCCTCGCTTTCATAGTAGAGAAGCACAACATCCAACCCGCCGGCCTTCATGATTGACGCTGCAACATAAGAAAAGAGGTCGCAGTCTCCTTTATTGTCTGTAATCGTCTCCACAGGATATTTTGGAGGCTTGCTCTCCTCATAGGGTATCTGATGCACAATCATCAGCACACCATTTGCAAAATCCTCATCGTCCGCGTAGATTTCCCAGAGACTGCCGGCAAGGGGTTTTAAAGCGTAAGGCGTAACGAACTTGGCAAAATCATTATTTGAGATCAGTCTATGACTTTTTTCAACGTAATACTCGTGAAGCGATTCTGAAACTGCAACATTCAACCTGTAACATGTAGACCCGCCCGGATGGTCTAGAAGTTGATAAGCAACACTGTAGTTCGCCGAAAAGCCCTGCGGTAATAGGCAAGAAAATGTAATCAAAACAGTTAGTGCCATGAACGTTTTTGCAGACTTAGACCTCATTTTCATCTGAAAGTCTTGCTGCACGCCTGATTTATGGCACTTATGAAGGACTAATCAATAGTGAAAAAACAGTTTAATCTTGTATATCACACAATCTTGAAGGATGCTCCCACCTTAGATTTTTGTGAGCATTCTTTCTCTACGATCGAATATACATGTATGAGCATATCCTACTTTCTTTGCTAATTTGACTGCCTCTTCAAAGTCTCGTCCTACATCAATTGGTTCGTGGGCGTCTGAACCGAAGACTATTGGAACACCATGCCTATGCAATATTTTCAAGAATTCTTCACTTGGATATATTTCTTGACAGGGTCTTCTTAATCCCCTCGTGTTAATTTCCGCACATATGTTTGATTCCTCCATTATTTCAGCGGTTTCCACCAAGATTGGGGAGAAATCGTTGCTCGGTCTGGTTCCAAAAATCTTGACAAGGTCTGGATGAGCCAAAATGTCAAAAAGCCGACAGCCAACCAATCTTTTGACGAGGTTGAAGTATTCCTCGTAAACCTGCAGGGCATCTCTCCTCGAATATTCAGCCGTTTCAGAAGGGTCATCAATGACCCAGTTGCCGATCACGTGAACAGATCCTATAACGTAGTCAAATGGATAATTTTGAATGAGCCTTTTTATTCTTTCAACTTCACTTGGAAAGAAGTCCACTTCAACGCCTAATTTGACTGGGATCCCTGATTTTTCTTTAAAGTCTAGGAAGTCCCTAACGTAAACTGGCAATAATTGGATAAAAGGGTCGGAACGACACAGGGGATGCTGAAGCAAAAGATGCTCTGAAAAACCTATTTCATCAATGCCCCTCTTTTTTGCTTCTTTAACGCATTCTTCCATGTTTCCCATGGCGTCTGGAGAAGCTTTCGTGTGAATATGATAGTCTGCTATCATCTCATACACCAATTCCTTAATGTACAATCGGGTAACAAACGAGTTGGAAACCTCTATTGAGTTCTAATTTTTCCGCCATTCCTTTGCACAAGTTCCGATAACTGAGCTATCGCTTTATCCAACCATGCTTTGGCTGTTTCTTGGTTTTCTGCAGTTGTTGAAAAGTGAATTTCAATGTGCGATCTTTGCCCTTCCACCTGCGGGTGGGATTTTGTGTAAACATGTGATTTTATATAAACGTGCGGATTGTCGTGCATCACTAGGTCGATTAGCGGCGCCAAGTTCGATTCCATGATATGATCTGCGTAGATACTTGCTTCAAAAAATCCGGATTTCCCAGCTTCCTTTTTGAGCACGTTTACCAAGGACTCGTCGAAAATAGCTTCCATTTCCGGAGGTACACCAGGCAACGCTATCAGGAATGTTCCTGTAACGTTTGCCAACATGCCTGGAGCAGTGCCGACAGGATTGTGCAAGGGCTCTGTTTCCGCGGGAAAGGTTGCCATTTTGACTCTCGACGGCGTCAGCTCGACCTTCTCTATCTTTCCTTGTTTGAGATAGGCTTCATATTTTTCCCTAACCATTTTCAAGGCTTTCTCATTAACTACGAGGTTGCGTTTGAGGCCCTTAGCAATGCCTTGCAATGTTTTGTCGTCAAAAGTCGGCCCCAGTCCGCCGGTTGTTATTATGAAACGCGGCTTCCTCTTTAGAGCTTCACGCACTGCGGCGGAAATTTCATCGACATCATCGCCTACAACAGTTATTCTTTTCACCGTCGCTCCTAACGATGTGGCACGTTTAGCCAGCCAACTGGCGTTTGTGTTTAATGTCTTGCCGATCAAAAGTTCATTGCCAACGCAGATTATTTCCATTTGCACACTCATTTTTTGAACTTCTCCGTTTAAGCGATTACGGAAAAGACTATTATTCTTTTATGCTGTTTGCTAACTCTCTGTTCAAAAAGTTGGTGCAAAGCTTATTTTTTCTTGCTAAGGTACCATTTCAGATATTCTTTCTTACGCCTTTCCTGTTCTTCTTCCTTAGATTCCAAGTTGGGTCTCAGCTTTTCTCTCAGTTCCATCAGTTCCTGCTGCGTCACGGATAGTCCACAGCTCTTGCACACGTAGTGCTTAGTGGCTATCATGTATTGCATTTCGCCACCGCATTCTGGGCAATATAGCATTCTTATTCACTCATTCTGCCCAAAGAAGTGAAATTGCCTTGAGAAATAGGTTTCGCTTTAACCGGCGGGTTTACGTTATGAAATCTACTAGACTTGCTGCTCTGGCCAATTGAACAGCCCTCTCCATTTCATTTTGTGTTAGCCTTCTACGCAATTCTGGAATCTCATACGCTCGCCACTCAGGTCTGTATTGAAACATAATGTTTACCCTTGTTTCGGTGCCTAGATTTTCAGCTATCCAATCAATAATCGGCTTTGCACAGCACTCTAAATGGTTTGGCAAAACCAGTATGCGTATTATGAGTTCTCCATGTTTTTTGGCTTCCAAATGATTGTTCGTGCATACGCTCCAATAGTTTGGGGCACCAGAAATTTTCTCTGCACATTCGCCCGGTCCATACTTAAAATCTAGTAGGTAGACGTCTGCGAATCCAGCAAGAAGCAGGGCAGTTTCTGGACTGTAGTAACTATTTGAGTTCCAAACAACTGGGACATTCACGTTGACACGTTTGAACGTTTGGAGCCATTGCATGAGCCATGGTGTTGGTTCTCCGCCTACAAGATTGATGTTTCTGCAACCGTTGAGGCGTAAGTGTTCAACTTCCTCGGCTAAATTTTCAGGTTTGTACACTTCGCCATTTTCCATCCACTGAGAGATTGTCCAGTTTTGACAGTGTTTGCACTGCATCGTACAGCCTAACGTGAAAACTGTTCCTGAAGGCACAAGTTCTGGTTCTTCGCCTACGTGCTCAAAAATGCTTGAAACTGTCATCGCCAAACCACATTTACAGTAGCCTAACTTGCCTTCGAGTCTGTTGACGCTACATTTGCGTGTGCAAAGATGACAACTGGAGAGAATTCTGTTTGCGATTTCAATTTTCAAGTCCAAGTAGGATTTTTCCGGAGTTGCCATCTCTTGGAAGCTTCTCTGTCCCTCGTCGATTTCTCTCTCGACCCTGATAGATTCCTGCGTAAGGCGTGCGTGTTCCTTCCAAAGCTCTTCAGTCGGATCATTTTCGCTGAATTCTGCTTGAAGTTTTTTAGCTATCATAAATTTTGCTGGTTTTCCGTTCTGCATGACAGCGAAATATCTCGCCAGACTTTTCTTTGCCAACTTATCGTTTGAGACCGTCATGGCATCTGAGCGGAGAAGTCTCCACATTTTCACTCAATTTTACTCTAAAGCAACGTATTATTAAAACAAGGCGTAGGGATAGGAGTACCCGCCTGGGTAAAGTTTGCCCTTAATTGGGATTTCGTGTCCGCACACTGGGCATCGCATGTCTTTTGTCAGATTCCACCTTGTGATTGCGAAGTTGTAACGTTTGATCAACGTTTCATTGCAGCTTGGGCAGTAAGTGTTTTCGCATGGGTGCCCTGGCACGTTTCCGATGTAAACGTAGTTTAAGCCTGCATCCTTTGCTGCGACGTAGGCTTTCTCTAAAGTCTCAACGGGAGTGGATGGGATTGTTGTCAGTTGATAGTCCGGGTGGAAGCGTAGCAAGTGAAATGGTGTGTCTTTGCCAAGGCCGTCGCTGACCCAAGTGGCAAGCTCCTTAATCCTCTCAACTGAATCTCCTGACTTGGGCACAATCAGATTCGTGATTTCTATGTGAATGTTATTTCGCCTCAGTTCTTTCAAAGCCTCAAAGATCGGGGCAACGGAAGGAACAGCTGAAAAAGTCTTGTAGAATTCGGGGTCTGCACCGCCTTTAAAGTCCACAGTCGCCGCGTCCAGATAGGGAGCTATGGTTTTCACGGCCTCTGGTGTCATGTAACCATTCGTTACGAAGGTGTTGAAGAACCCTACTTGGCGGGCGAGTTTAGCTGTGTCATAGGCGTACTCGAAGAATATTGTCGGTTCAGTGTACGTGTAGCTTATTCCTTGGCACCCGTTATCTCTAGTGGCCTTAACAACCTCTTCTGGGGGAAAGTTTTTTCCTGCTATCTTTTTTTCTTGGCTTATCATCCAGTTGTCACAGAATTGGCAGCGGAAGTTGCAGCCAATTGTAGCGATGGACAGGACTAAAGCCCCTGGGTTAAAGTGTGAAAGCGGCTTCTTCTCTACAGGGTCGATGCCTGCGGATATTGCCTTAGCATAGTTAAGGGAAAAAAGAGTGCCTCCCTCGTTTTTTCTCACCAAACAGAAGCCTGTTCCGCCGTCACTTATGAGGCATCTTCGCCCACACAAGCAACAGCTAACTTTTTTGTTTTCCAATTTCTCGTAAAGCATGGCCTCATGAAGCGACATTTAATACGCTCCTCGAGTCTTCCTGTAAATCTTGGGCTTTTAAGTATAAGATTTATTCGCTCATATTAGAGCCCTGTTTTTCTTTGATTTCGAAAACCAACGGCGGAGAAGTGGTTTTCACGTCTAATTCTACGCCAAATAAGCCTTCCAAAAGCCCAGCCCAAATCTCGGATTCAGCAATGAACGGCGTTTTTATGAGAAGGTATTTGTCTTTTAGGTAGAAGTCGCCGAAGCCTTGTACTCTTAAACGTTTGAAAACGTCTGGCCATTTTTCACGGTTTGCGGTCTGTATTCCTAGGGTAGTTTCAATTGAAATTTTTGTGGCTTCACCCATTTTTTTTCCGATCTCACGCCACTTCTCCCGGGGGGCGTTCTGGATGAGAATGTTTAGTAATTCTAAGTTTACGAAAGCTATGCGGCTTATGCCGCAGTAGTATTCGCCGGGGAAACGCCAGTCGTAGATCATCATGCTTCTGTATACATCAAGCATTTTTGAGATAAGAGGTTTAATTCCTGGCTCCTTTCCCTCTCGAATCAGGGAATCAATGAAGTCTCGTTCCTCTTTCTCCAGAATTATTGTTGTCCTTTTAGCCGATGCTTCATTTTTTCTGATCAGTTCTTCGAGTTTTTTCTCTTTTTCTTCCTGCATACTCAGTATATCTTTCAGCATATTTTATATAATTTGTGTTCACATGTCAGCATACCTGAACATATTTTAAGAATGTATCATCGTCAAAACCATCTTGAACCTCTTTACTGCCCTCAAAGCGTGCGGCTTGTTGGCGGGCATCACAACCATTTCCCCTTCCTTCACAGAAACAGGCTTGCCTGAAATAGTGACTTCTGCTTCGCCATCAACAACGTAGACCAAAGCGTCATATGGAGCTGTATGCTCGCTTAATCCTTCTTCTTCATCAAAAGCGAACAATGTTACGGTTCCCGCCTTTTTGTCAATGATTGTCCGGCTTACGACAGAACCTTCTTGGTAGTCTACCAAATCAACCAGTCTGACGGCTTCCGCCACAAGCTTTTCTTTCTCGGCATTTCTCTTGCTTTGCTTCATCTTCCTCACACATGCTATTCATTCAAACAATAACTTCCTACTCGCCTTATTGACACATTGGAACTATATGATTCTGTTTCATTAAAGGTATTTCTTATATGGATTATGGTCGTGCGCTCATCTCGATTTGTGACGAATCGTGTTTGAAGTGTCACAGAACCTCTGCCCTTTGTTACATTTCCGTCAGATCATGAAATGCGCGCCGCGCGTGGGGCTGTCAGAACTTTAAAGGTCGTTCGACCTGTTATAGTTCGCTACCCTCGTCTATTTTTTCGCCCCACGAACAGCATATGCCAGTGAGATCGATTGAAGTCACAGAACTCTTGAAAGAAGCTGAATCACTGTTCGGGGCAGACGCGAGCTACTTTTGCACGCACCGCAAGATTTATGAGTGTTGTCAGCATCTAAATGCTTACGAGGATAATCTTGGCTCTGAGCGCTGGTTACCTGACTTCTAAGCAAATGAAGATCTGGGACCTGAAAAGGAAGGGTTTCTTAGAGGCAGGAATAGCCAGGGAATTAAACGTAAGCCGTCAGACAGTCCACAAGGCTGCGGATGTAGCTGACAGCAAGGTCTCGCAAGCACTCATGGAAACGGCCAAGCTGAACAAAATAAAAGTAAAAACGGTAAATCCTGCAATTGGAATTCTTTCAGGCTTCAGCTCCGAATTCAAGACACCAGTCATAATCACTTTTTCTGCTAAAAACGGAGTTCAAGTCTGGTATAAGCACGAAGGCGACTGTAAGAATTGCGATCATCTTGAGAACTGCAGGAAAACACTGGTTGCCGAGATAGAAGAGCGAAACATTCAGCCCCCCGAGAATCTTGGATCAATTTGCCCCAGCAAGATTGCTGAACTCCTCTTTCAAAAAATCACAGGAGAGTAAAAGAGAGTGGGTGTCCGTGAAAAACTGTGGTATTACTGTCCGAGGCCAATAAGACAGGGTATTCGTAGATTGAATGGCTATCGGAAGCCAGGATGGTGGAAGAGAAGCATTCGAAGTTACTGGCTTATCTTTGTACTGTTGCCCTTCGTTGCGATATTGGTGGTGCTTGGTGCACTGTTCCTTCAAGGAGTAATGGCGCTTACGGAAGTTCTAAAATATGCCGTTGTCACTAGCGTGCTCATAGCCACAGCATATTACATTCGGAAGATAAATTCCCTCAAAGTGTGGAGAATCGTGTGGGTTTTGTTTGTCGGCGTGGGCGGCATAGGCACCCTTACATTAGTAGTATTGTTGGGCGTGTTCGGAAAGACTCTGGTGCTTCACTTAGGCCCAGAGCTTGCACTTCTGCTTTCTTTTGGAATCGCCATGGTATTAGGGGCGCTCCTCGGTGACTACATAGGAAAAAGACGCGGCTATCAACCATTGGGTTAGACTGACCAAAAAATTGGGAAAGTCTACGAGAAAAGTGGCGCACGCGCTGATCGTCACAAGCAAATGCAGAATAGCTTGGTTCACACGTCACAACGATACAACAGGCCAATAAAACGGACATTACCTTACATTGTGAGAGCACGCGCACTGATAAGAACATTGCCTACTCGAATGCTTGGATGTCTAGCGTTTCTCAGCGGTGCCGCTGCTTTCTTTTTGTTGATTTCTCCTTACTACTTTCTTGGCAGACAAGAGTACATTCCCAATAGAAACCCGGATTTTGGATATTTTCTCCCTAAATCTCTGGAAGCATGGTTTTTCTTAGTACTAGGCTTGTCTCTGCTAGCGTTTTCAATCGTTGCCTTGGCATTGTTCATAAAGAGAAAGAGGGCCGAAGGTGCAACGTATGTTACACCCTAGCGCGCGCGCCTTTAGGCTCATAGAGAGTACATTGCGCTATTTTCGCATGGTACAGATGATGTGTGTTGTGGTGTTCGAAACAGTTAAATAGTTTGTTAACCTTGGAATTGTAATGGTGTATCGCTCTGAGAAAGACTGTTTTGGCGGTCCTTGTAGTTTCCTTGATTTTACTCGAAGCATTCAATTCGTGGTTCTATGCGATAGGAGTAGCTCTGAACCCCCTGAAATATACTTCGTTGATGAACCCGCGCGTGCACAAAAAGTTTGGGATTCAGTGAAAAAGTACCCTAAGATGCTTGAGCTGGAGGCATATGGAAATCTCTCTGTTGCTATCCTCATTCACATCTACAGTACTGGTGGGCCGGGATTCTATGCTGAATGGTGGGTAGTGGCAACAACTTTGCAGCCTGACGAACATGGCTTTATCCACGAGCTGGTGTTGAGGACCACTTATCCTTATCCATCATTAAGAAAAACCCATACGTCATCTGTCAACTATACTTTGGTGTCACCTGATTCTGGAGCAAGAGTCATAGAAGAATTCATAGACCAAGATCCCGATCAATACTGAGTCGGTTTTAGAAACGAGAGCCTCCGTGTCATAGGACCGTTTCTCATGTACCGCCGGGCGCCAATGGATTTTGGGATAACCATCATACTTAATCTCAAGACGGGAAATTTGATGGTAGCAGCTACAGGAGTATGGATGGGTCACGGCGGGCTATTGCTTCCTGAAGGAGAAGACCTAGTCTTTTCCAATATAAGAGACGTAGCCATGGTTGCAAGAAAGTTCGGAACCAAGTTGGGAGATTCCAATTGGGACCCCGAAGCGGATCTAAATAATGACGGAATCGTAAATATAATAGACATATCTATGATCGCAAGATGTTTCAGAAGGTAAGTCTCTCCTCCTATTTGATCATCACTAAGCAAAGAGCAAAATACTATGCGATCTCATATCCCCTCACGGTGAATTCTAAGAATAAAGAACAAATTGAATACGCTTTGAAGCAGCAGCGACTGCAACTTGCCTATAAATGAACGTCTCACATGCTTCGATGAAAGGTGTAGGCAACCGAACGATTTTTAACAAGGCTTAGGTATTTTTAGATCTGCCGATGACGAACCTTATTGTCTGAAAAGATGATGTACTCTAGGGTATCTGAGGCAAGACTGCATCAAGTTCAAGAAACGATTTTGTGCCTAATCAAGTACCAGACAAGAACTAGGCCCACGATGAAAAGGGCAAAACCGAAAATCATTGAAACAGCATAATTCAATTCAAGGATGTGGATGAGCACATAAGCCGCGTATGGCCCGCCAAAAGTGAAGAGACCTGTAATTAGGACTAAGAATAGCTTCCGATATTTTGAGCCCAACATTCCAGTTCTACTTTGCTTCTCTTGAGACATGCCTGCCACATTCCAACAATGACTTAAAACTGACGTTTTCTCTTATAACCCTTCCTTTACTTCGTTACCCAAGGCTTTCATTAGAAACTTGAATACGGAAAAACCTGCTCCGCGATCTGCTTTAAAACCTGTTGTTGCCCCTAATAGGCATACGCCTTCCAAACCACGTTCCTTCGCAAGCGCCAATGTCAAGCCTGTCGCCCCTACAATTCTGCCTTTACTGTATATTACCGCGCCTTTCTCCATAAACTCTAGCGCAAGCCTAGATGAAGTTGCAGCCACATACACTTGCGCCTTTTCTTCAGTGATAGGAACTCCGCCGGTCGTAACAATGAATTTGCAACCTTGCTTCTCAACAAAATCGAGTGTTTCACTGCAAAGCGTATAATGTGCAACAACATCGTCAAAAGAAGGCTGCGTGTCCCCAGTCATTATTATGAAATCATTTTTCTCCATCGGCGCAGCGTAAAACTCGTATCTGGGCAAACGGCAAATCCCCTTCGAATTCACTGAAACATAATCCGGGAAAGAAGGCGAATACAGCTCCGCAAACGGTTTTGCCCCACAAAACTTCATTAAAAGATAAGCCGCAATCTTCCCAACGTTTCCAAACCCTGGTAGACCCTGCACAAAAACCGGATTTTCAAGAGTCGGATTGGAGATCTTACGAAGGTAGGGACCATTCATGCAAGACAACACCAAACCCAATAGGTAATTAACGCTTGTCTAAAACGTTTCCCTCTCGTCACATGTCGTTGCCATCGCATATTATTGTTCTACTGAGGTCATGGCTGAAATAACAGGCTGCAATTCTGCTTGACGTGCAGAAGGTCGCCGGTTCAAGTCCGGCCCGGCCCACCACAATGGGTCCCAAGACTTTTCATCAAAGATTTTGAATACGATTTGGCAGTTGAAGAAAGAAGGGTACGCTGATTCTACTTTAAAGGCGTATGATTCGAGGCTTAGAGGATTGGCCAGGCACGTTGATATTGATGATCCAGAGGATGTTAAGGCGTATATTGCATCTAAAGGCATATGGACTAATGCTTTCAAAGAGGGCGTGGCGAAGGTCTACAATCATTACGTTAGATACAACGGATTGTCTTGGAGGAAGCCCAACTACAAGTATTCCAGAAAGCTTCCTTACATCGCTACGACTGAACAAATAAACAAGATAATCTCAAATTGCAGGAAAAGGTACGCTTTGATCCTGAGTATTCTGAGAGACACTGGCTTAAGGCCTATTGAGCTTCATCGCTTAACTTTGAAAGATGTAGACTTAGAAAAAGGAAATATAGCAACGTGTTCAGCCAAGGATGGAAATCCAAGGCTTCTGAAGTTGAAGCCTTCAACACTCGCTATGCTAAAAGATTATGTTGTTGAGAATGAATTCGGACTGAACGCCAGAATGTTTCCTACGCCGGAAGCTATGAGAAAGGCTTACTGCAGAACGAGAAGGCATCTGGCAAAGAAGCTGCATGAACCAGACTTGATGAAGATACGACTGTATGATTTCAGACATTATTATGCGACAATGCTGTATCAGAAGACGAAGGATATTCTTTATGTGAAAGAGCAGATGGGCCACAAGAGGATAGAAAATACGCTAATCTATACTCACCTGATTCGATTTTCTGATGAGGAATATGTTTCTGCAGTAGCGAAGACGATTGATGAAGCAAGAAAACTGGTAGAGGGTGGATTTGAGTACGTTACTGAAATGGATGGCTTGAAGTTGTTCAAGAAAAGAAAATGACACACGGTGATTATCTCTCTGGAAGGTTGGTAGGTCTCGCCACCAGAATATTCTCAGGGGCTTTGAGAAGAAAACTGAAAACACTCTGAGCTTTAAGCTCCAATTGCCCCATTTGACGGCTATCAGTTATACCAACATTCATTCTTTCACCTAAAGTTGGCTTTGCAACCCAACAGCACATTGACTTCTCCAAAATAATGAATTCCTTGTAGTCTATATACTTATTTGACCAATTGAGTTCAATCCTTAGACCATCTACAAAAAGATCTCCATTGCGCCAAACAATGCCCCTTTCCTGTTGTGGCCAATCTATGTGCGCCGCCACAAAGTACGCTATCGGTGCGAACATCACTATTTGATAATTTGCATGTCCATGAGTCTGGGCGGCGTGCGATATGACATCACGAATTTGGCGCTTTATCTCGGCACTATCCACTGTTTCCACGGTGATTTTTCGTGTTGAATCATTTGCAAGGATCTTTTCAACGATGTGTTTTTCTTCACCGAGGGCTATGCTTCGCCCGGTTTCTCCAAAGACAAGGTCGGGGAAGATCGAAGGATCAGTAAACCATTCTTCTGGAATATAGTACCATCTGCCAAGTCTTAGGAAATCCAAAGGACGATGTGCTGTCTCATCATAGTCTTTTGCATTGGTGACTTTTTCGACTATGCTGGCATTGAAATACTCCTTCAACAACTCGTTTTTGCAGCGCGTCAATTTGGCAAGGGCTTGTTCATTTAGATTCAAGGGACACATTTCTGATTACCTCCGTCGGAGAAGTTTCCGCAATGCGCGAGATAGTGGAAAAATCATCGGTTGTGGGTTCTGCAAGTCCTCAGATTGTTCTCGTCTGTAGTCTATTACTCTGTATATCTCCATCAGTAGTCTGTTGTATGCTGTTCTTGGATTGCTTGCATCGAAACGTATCGGTTCCCATTTTCCTCTGATCAAATCTGGCAGATGACATCCTTTTTCAGTAAACGCCACGATGGGTATCGGATTAGTCGCATTTAGAGCTATGCCTAGTTCTTCGAGAGCAGGTTCAGATGCGTGTATTCCTGAATCACAAATCGCGACCATTACGTGGCTGGCCAAGAGTTTCCCTTTGATGAAAGGTTTGAAATCGATCCCAGAAGGAACATCAGGAGATCGAGGACTCGCCAAAAAAGCCGAGAGCCCTTCGTTTCTGAGAAACTTTCGCAGATCAACACCGATCTTTTGCCCGTGTCTACCCCCATAGCAAATGAAGACGTTGAGCAAATGGATCCCACACTAATAGAGAATGGACTGTTGGATTGATAAGATTTTGGCGCGTGTGCTTTCGTGAAGAGCAGAGGGGGCATAAAAAGATAGAAAACACGCTCATCTACACCCATCTCATCAGGTTCTCGGATGATGAATGTGTCTCTTCGGTTGCCAAGACGGTTGATGAGACAAGGGAATTGGTGGAAGCGGGATTTGAATACGTGACTGACGTAGAAGGAGCGAAAATCTTCAGAAGGAGAAAGTGACGTAACCTAGGATTGCATGGAATTGTTTGCAGATGGCCCTAACAACTTTTGAAGTCATTTTGATGACTTGATGAATTGTAGTATTCTTTCGGCTTTAACATCTCCCACTTCTTTTGTGTATTTGAGAATTTCGAGGAATTTGGCGTCTCCTACATCCTTGTATAGCTTCTTGAATACCCCCACCATCGTTCCTTCGTATTTGAGTTGTTTCCGGAGGACTGACCTGCAGTATATGGTTAATTCCCTCACAGTCACACGACCAATTTTCTTAAGTAGGAAGGGAAGTTCCTCTTCAGTTACTCGATCGATCTATCTGTTGGCAGAGACTTGTTAGATCTTGTGAAACTCATACCTATGGAGACCACCCATTTCCAATTGCTATCCCAATTTGAGGGCATCTTCGAATCTACTTGGGACAACGTTGAGAATCTCTAGCATACACCAGACTACTGCCAAGATTGTGACCACATTTCACACTTACTGGAGCATTTTATTCCAAGGTCGCTCAATCTTTTGCAGATCGACTTGGCGGAAGGCTTCATCCGAATTAGCAGATTCTGGCGCTGGTGAGAGACCTTACACATCGCGCGCACCATTATCTGTGTTTCGTACCACTCAAGTTGGATACAGTTATGTTTCTATTTCCTCGAATCCTTGCTGCTGTGCTGAGGTCCCAATTTGGAACCTTCAATATCTTGTGAGGTTTCTTGCTTGCTTGAAGTCTTCTCAGTGCTAGCCCTATCTTTTGGGGTTGACCGCTTCGCTCAATCTCATAAACCTTCTTTGGAGTCATCACATCACGACGCATTGTCTTCCTACCGATTCTGATCGGCACTTCTGTCTTTCCGCTGTTGCCAGCAAGCTTACTCTGCAATCTTGTGTGTGTTCGTGATTTGCTTGCCGTCTCTTTCACCTCCCTTTCTCACTGCTCCATTTCTTCACTTGTTTGAACGTCCCATCGGAATCCCTTGCGACAGCTCGATAATGGCCCTTCACGTTTATCCTTTCATACTTTCTCGGCAAATATTTTCACTCTTTGGGCTATATTCACCCATATATCGCGTTTTGCTTTTAAATTTTTCCTGCATCTTGATTTTCAACCAGCGAGTGGCTTCGAAACGCATTGATGACATGTTTTCCTAGCTGAAAAGGAATTTTACGGCTCATTGGTGCTATATGGCTATTTGTATGGCTGTCTTGTAGTTCTGCCTCAACGCTGCGAGGCGCTTGCCAGCACAGTCCAACTTCTGAACCTTCGGGACATCAGACATCAACCGTTGCGCAGAAGAGTTAACAGAAACAATGGACGAAAATAACAATGAACCTAAACCGTCCCTTGCTCCTCTTGAGGACACTTTTCCGACGACATGTGATGATCGAAAGTGCGGAACAGAGTTTATCGATGCAATCACTGAGCGCAGCGCTAGCGCGCGCTAAGAACGAAAGACATCCTTTGTGTGAAGAGGCAGATGAGATATAAGAGAATTGAGAACACGCTAATCTACACGCATCTCATCAGATTTTCGAATGAGGAATTTGCTTCTTCGGTTGCGAGAACTGTCGATGAAGCAAGAAAGTTGGTAGAAGCGGGATTTGAATGCATCACTGAGATAGATGAAGTTTGTTCAAAAAGAGAAGGTAAGAGATACAATTTCGCGTGCTGCTAAGGTGGCACCATTAGAGTAAAGCCATGGTCAATAATGTGTTTCTTGATCTTCTGAAGCTCTTCCTTTTTTCGCTTTTCGATGATGTCTATCGGAGTTCTGAACACATACTGTTCGTTTGGATTAACATCTGGTTCGGTTAACCAGAAGTAAATTTCATCTGTAACAAATATGAGTTCATCCAGCAGCGAGTCAACAATATATTCTCTAGTAATAGGCTCCTTCAATCTTCTTAGTGAATCTTTTAGATGCGAGATTTCTTCCTTTAGAACTGTCTCTATCACGGTGTTAGCCAAGTCCTCTTTGTTTTCAAATGTTGCATACTGAAAGTCGAGTATGTCCTTGAACTCTTTTCTGACGTAGTCTTCTACTCCTTCTTTGATGCATGGGATTATACGCTTTCCCAATTTCCTTGCTGATTGAAATTCCCTTCTTACCTCTGGCGATTTCAATGCAGTTATTGTAAAGATTGGCACAAAGAATCTGCACTCTTCAAGATTCTGATGGATTATTTCCGTTGGATCTTTTCCAAAGCTAATATCTGCTTTGGCAACGAAAGAGGACATGTCATATTTCCCGAGCGCTTTTTGCAGGTGCTTTGCAAACTCTAATCCTGTTGTTGTTTCATAAGAAATGAATACGGTGGCCATTTTCATCACTGACTATTATTTCCATTGGTTCTTTTAAAGTGAGCGTGGCCATACATGAGGTGGCTTGAAACGTATTGGTACCGCGACTCTGGTTGTTTCCAATCCGCTGGTGGAGAGGGCTGTTGAAGCAGGGTTTGAGCATGTGCTTGAAATTGGCGACTCTTCAAGCATGTTCGTGACGCCTCGTAGAGTCATTCTTGTTCACATCCTGCACGTTTTCTGCCCATCTTTGCTTTCTCTTTCAGACGCTTGATAGTAACCGCGTTTCCTTCTCCAGTATTGTCTTCTGATTTCTCTTGCTCTCTCTGGATGCGCAGCTCTCCAGCGTCTCTGCATGTTTTTCCAGTACAGCCTCTGGACTGACGTGTGTTTAGGTTTGTTTTTCACAAAATCACCAACTTTTTCACTTGCGAACCTAGCGCTTGATCAAAACCGCTTAAGCGGAAGCCCAAAGTTCGTTTACTTGACCTTTCGGTTGCTGCATGACCCTACGAAGTCGTATATAAAGGCCGCGCAGTCACTAGTAACTAGGCGGATGAATCCGGATTGAATTTCAATTCAATTTAGTCTTTTGTTTGTTTTTTTCAAACATTCTAAATAAATCAATTGAACCGTAAGTCTTCGGATTGAACCGCTTTTTTTTCACAAGTTCCCTATTTTGTGCCAACTTGTCTGCTTTGAGGCTTTCCTGCATACATGCAGGCAAACAATGAGGATCCCGAGATCAGTGTGAGAAAGTTTTAGTAGAACTTTATCTCTGTCTGACGTCATTAAAGGTATGTCTGGACACGGTCGAGTTATGCAAATAGAGATGCAAATAGTGGTTATCAAAAGAAACCTTCGTCGTTACAACCCTTGGCTACAGGATGTTTCTCTAGTGCCTGGGCCTGATTCCGACGAAGAGGAATGGGAAGATGAACTTGACTCTTCGCTGACTCTGACAGAAAACTTAAAGCATTTAGAGGAACGTTATCCGACTGTCCGATGGAGGGCCCGGCGGAAGCCCGTAAGACGAGGCAAACCTATCCGTTGGAAGAGCGAGGACGCATACGCTGGACGGAATGCTGATTCCTATAAGTTGCGGGTTGTCGCGTTGGTTAAGCCTCACGAAACTAAGGCAAAGGGTAAGACCTACAGATGCGGTAGAATTCAGCTGACGTTGAATGAGAAGTTCATAGGGCAAAAGGCGAAAGTGTCTGTGTTCATCAAGGGAGCTGGTGATGCAAACAAGACCCTCAAGGCAATCGAGCCAGTCAGGTATAGATTTGGAAAGAGAAGCGGCAAAGCCAAGTATTTCAACCCTTGAGAGGCCCCAAGCAATATGTAGATTATGACACAACGGCAGCCTAGAACAATGTAGCGTGCGAGTACAACTAGATCCAAGCGAAGATTTCCAGGAGAAGGATATTCATCGTGAACGAGGCAGGTGTCTTTGCCATTTCGTGTGGTATAAGTCCTGTTAAATTGTTCTTGTCTAATTAATGGATGGTGGAGGAAGCGCTGTCCGTCATATTCGTTGTAGAATAAATAGGGCGTTTCTTCGAATTTCCTAACGAGAGTGTGAATACTTTGAATGGCTGGCCAAAACTCTTCTGCCAATTCAGCATCAGGTTCACCGGACAATTTGTAGAACTCCTCATCACACCTCAGATACTCATCGTTCTAGATATCACTAGCTAATTGACAGCAACAAGATCCTTCACAGAAAGATTAGCGAGTTATCAAAGACCCAATAGTTCCATGCGGACATATTGATTCCTTGCTAACCAACTAACCTTCACCACGATCCCGTTATGGTTAGTATTTCGAGAGAAGAGAAATAATTGGCATCACTACTAATGTAGCAAGGCAATGTTCTTAGTAGTTTGGTCTAACATATTTCCCCAGTGTGTTCCTCAGGAATATGTGGATAATCTTCTCTTCTCTCGATTATAACACGTATAAAGTTCAGACAATAGGAGTTAGCTAGTTAGCTAAGTATAAGTATGTTAGCAGTTGATGTATCGAACCTTTTCTAACTGGCTAACCGCCCATAAAATGGCCACAAGCAGCATTTGCTTCAAACAATGTGGCTATTGAGATACAAATACTACATTGTTTCAACGCCGTTGATTTCTCGACAAGGCAAATCATGCGATCGATCAAACGTGTGATACCTGGTTTTACTAAAACCCCAGGCTATTCCGGAACAAAAATGGAGCTATTCCCTGTCAATGTATACGTTGTCTGACATGAGTTTGCAATCCTATTTTGAGGTTCATAAGCTATATGTATTCTGTTTCGTGAACACTGAGTTGTATATTGGAGGGGTGTATTGTGAAGCTGGAAGTTCTTATTGCCCAAATCATATTTGGCATGCTGGGCCTTTTCTTCATAGGGTCGGCTGCCGTAGGTATACTTTCCTATAGACCCAATAGTTACCCGAGCGCAGGCTGGTCTCCAGTTGTAGGTGTTTTTATAGGGCTGCCCTTCATTGCTATTGTTGCATTGTTAGATGGGCTGCACAAGAAAAACGTCGTTCAGAAAAATCAACAGATATTGATCAAATGTCCTGCATGCGGATACTTGAATAATGAGAAAGTGAAGTTCTGCGGTAGATGCGGCATTTCGCTGTGCTCTGGCCCTCCTTAGATTCAACAGAAGAGCGCGCATGCCTGTTCCTAAATTCGTTTGCTGGGTGGCTTGTGCTTCTGGTTTTGCTTCGTCTATGGATGATTATGTGCCTTGGATACGAGAAGCATCATTTGGAAGGCGCGACCCAACTCTATCACGCTTGAAAAAGGGAATTTAGGAACACACATGCGCGCTACAATCTATTGATTTAACAGAAATGGAGACTTGAAACACAACCAAGCGAATTAATTAGAATTTCAACTTCATAATAGATAAATAGCCTTACTGATGGCGGAAATACATTATCAGGTTCCATCCTATGGTGAGATCAATCGATCACTATTTGCAGCTCTCAGATGAGCTAGATAAAGAATGGGTTAAAGCACGGAAGAAAGAGGTGATGAAATGCCATTACGCAAAATATGTCAAAAATGTGGAAACAAGTTCTTCATAGGTTCTGGTGATTACAATTACTGTCGGACGTGTCTCAAAGAAAATCCGAATATAGAACAACAAGAACTAGCGCGAATATTAGTAGAAAAGGGATTGGTAAAATGGCATGGCATTCTCCGCTATGTTTCAGAAGTTGGGATTCCAAAAGACTATTTGCCGAATGAAGTTATGCAGCGAATACAGAATGATGTACAAAGAAATCTTCCCCAAACCTTTACAGAGAAAGACTTCGCGAGCGGAAAAGAAACGGTCGTTTTATTAGTTGAGGGCGATGCAGCTCTAAAAGTGGCAACAATGATAGCGAACAATTGTGGCTATGAATTGTTAAATGTGTCCTCTGCTCAAAGTCCTTGGAGTCCATTCACGAAATATACGCTCATATTCAAAAAGACTGCTTTACCTGGGCCTAAAATAATCGATCGTTCGTAGATAGGAGGCCTGTGAACTAGGAGATTCGGTTTTGTGAGGAAAGACTGAAATCCGGGTATGATAATCTCTGTTGATCGCGAGCGCGCGCGTGTTTTGTCGGCGGTGTTTTCGGCATGCCGAAACGTTTTCACGTGCATGTATTGCGAGTATCGGTCAATCCATAGAGTAAGGTGGGGATTCCCTACCAGCTTCAAGCTAATCTGTTGAACTTGAATTGAATCTCATACGTGAAGAGTTTGCAGTCTCTCAAAGCCCTTGTTGCATACTTTAGTTCCTCGCTTGCGCTTCGAGCAATTAGTATGCTTTCGACCGTCTTGCCTTTGCCGATGTTCTCCAGTATCCATCCAGTGTATCTTGCTATCTGCCCGACTGCTTTGTCTGGAGTATCTTCAGTTCTTTTCAGTTCCACAACCAAGAGATCCCCATGGGCATTCTGATATAACAAGTCGATTTGACCTACGATTTTTGTGTCGTACAATTCGCCTGTTACTCTGCCATCCGATTCGCTGTACAATTTGTAACCTCTGTATTTCTCGCCCCATACGGGTTCCAAAGAAGGCAGTCCTGCGATATAATGTCGCAGATCCTCTTCAAGAAGGGAACCGATTGAATATGAAGGCTCAGGAACTTGTCTCTGATCCCATTCTTCTATGGTCTCGTAGTCGTTCCAATCAACTTCACATATGTTGAATCCAAGTCTACCACAGTTGTTCATCCCTGGAGAGAAGGAATTGTCTTCGACCCATTTCCTTATCAGTGAGAGTTCAGGTCCCTTCTTCAAGGTCAAGTGCATTCTCAATCTAATAATGTGCGGCTGCTTTTTCAGTTGATCAGCTTCTTTCTTATCGATAGTCCCTTTCCTGAGCGCCCTGTCGACATCATCGTCGATTTTGTCTAAGCCATCAACTTCATAGATGTTTCTTATTTGCCCTGGATATGATTCCACGTCGTTTGTGCAATATTGGATAACATAGTCACCAACACATACCTTTCCAAAATCTTGATCACGTCCCTTCACATCCCATAATTCGTTGCGATAGTAACCATGCTTGATTGCTTCGTCAGCATACGTCCTGTCTTTGAAAGTAATCGAGGTGTGCTCAGCAGTTTTTCCGCTACTCTGGATAAGAAAAACTTGTTTGCTGGCCATTTTCACACCCTTGCATCTACTTCATTCCCGCTGTAATTTAGTTTTCTCTGCGCTTTTCATTGACAGTCTCTGTTGCGAGGCGTTTTCGCGCGCGCGACAAGGTCAAAATGTCGCTGTCGCGTGCGCTTTGGGGAAGTGTATGGAATCGTTGATCACGTTGGGGACCATATTGCCAATTGTTTCTAGATAGAAGCGTGCGCGAAGCCTCCGATTCTTATTTGAGATTCATAAACGATAAGTTGAATCAGGTGGGACATCAAGATTTACCTGTCGCGAGAATATGACCGAAGAAAAGTATTATTGTCGCATATGCGGCACGGAAATAACTAGAGAGCGATATGAAGACCATGACGAACTCTGCGAATTTTGCGAAGACAACGAAGAAATGGATGAGGACGAAGACTTCGGAATAGCTCCGCATTATTAGCGCGCGTTTTTGTTCGGCTGCGTTCAGGTAAGTTTCTTAAGGGTTCTTTTCATAATATAGTGAATTGGGTTGGTTACTCAGTCGAGTTTTGTATAATAGATGATTGGGGTGAGGTTGTCTGGATGAAAGAGTCTTGAAATGGTTGAAGATCAATGAGGGAGAAACGTTTGAGTCGCCTCGTTCTAAAACATTTAGCGCGCTGCCTTGTCCCTTTATTACGTGTTGAAGAACGTTGGTGAGACTGCTTTGTCTGGTCTTCTGAGGTTTTCTGCTGCTTCTCTGTTCAGAACCAGGCACAGTAGACTGTAGAGCGCGTAGGA
>Ga0315280_10002235_pt1 | contig 31595 bp, 26 predicted proteins | sample YL17G06_40_MG_FD_203697 | JGI IMG/M metagenome (GOLD analysis project Ga0315280, IMG submission 203697) | Sediment microbial communities from Yellowstone Lake, YNP, Wyoming, USA - YL17G06_40 | ecosystem: Environmental > Aquatic > Freshwater > Lake > Sediment | place: USA: Wyoming | collected... | reverse complement strand
AAAAATCTGTCTCAATACATCACAGACTTCCTGAATGGTTATGTATTCCTTTGCGCACTGGATCAGATGAGGAATCAGGTTCTCTTCCTCCTTTCTTGCTTTCTTTTCCAGTTCTGTCAGCAACTTAGCAATTTCTTTATCGTTTCGACGACGTTTTATATCTTTTAATTGACTAATTTGATGGTCTTCAGCCTTAGCACGTCTTTCTGGATCGTAGGGATGTGGAACTAATCGAGTGGTTTTCACCTCCAACTCATTCTCACTGGTAAAACAATTAACTCCTATGATGAGGGCCTCCCTTTTACGAATTTTTTCGGCATGTTCAAAAGCACTGCTGGCAATTTCGTGCTGCATGTAGCCCTGCTTTATTGCCGTGACTGCACCGCCCATTTGGTCAACCTTTCGCAATTCATCCCATGCTTCAGCTTCAATCTCATCTGTAAGGGATTCCATGCAGTAAGAACCAGCAAAAGGATCTGTCACTTCCAGTAACTTCCCCTCATAAGTCAATATCCTACTGGCATCTTCTGCCAACTGCCTTGCTTCCAGACTCCAGCCAAGACCCAGTGGCTCATCATATGGGGGAAAGGCTGAAGGAGGGCCACCAGAAAGGGCACCAGCGATTGCTCCCATTACTGCCCTTGTCAAGTTGTTAAGAGGGCGTTGTATGGTGGTGCTGGAAGGGCCAATGTGGGCTGCCATAGCCTGCCGAATAATCATGCTACGGGGATCTTTGGCCCCAAATCGATCCTTGAGGATATGTGCGTACATGCGTCTGGTAGCTCGTTGGAAAGCGATCTCTTTCAAGAACTCCATGCTGCCCCCAAAGGCGCTGAATGTGAAGCGAGGGGCAAAGGCATCGACTTCTATTCCAGCATCTACCCCTTCCTGTAGATAGGCTATTGTATTAGCCATTGTAAAAGCGAGGTCTTGTTTGCGGTTAGCCCCAGCCTCCCGTATATGGTAACCACTAATACTGATAATATTCACATTTGGTAAATAACGGGTGATAAAGACTAAGGTATCTCGAAAAAGGCGCATAGAAGGACGGGGAGGGAAAATGTAGGTTCCACGAGCTATATACTCCTTTAAGATATCATTCTGAGGTGTGGCCCGTAATTTGCCTAAAGGAATGCCTCTTTTTTCAGCCAAGGCCACGTACATTGCAATGAGATAGATGGCCGGTGCATTGATGGTGAAGTTGGAGGCTATACGATCCAGGTTCAAATTCCCCTGATAGGGTTCATAAATAACCTCGAGATCGTGCAGTGTATCTATTGCAACCCCTACCTTGCCAACCTCTCCCTCTATTAAAGGATTATCTGAATCATACCCACATTGAGTGGGGAGGTCGAATGCCAAGTTAGGTCCCAGTTTGGCTCCCCGATCGATCATCTGTTTATAATAATCTCTTGTATCCTCAGGTGTACCGTAACCAGAGTACATGGCTGCTCTTGTAAGTCCTGTTTCTGCGGATCCCGTCTTAACCATCTGGGGCAGTGCAGCCGATGGATCAAAGGGGTAAGTTCCTGCGGTAAAAGGATAGGAGCCTGGAAATCCCACTTTCTCCAAAAAATCAAAATCTTTCAGATCGATCGGGGTATAAAATCGGCTGGGTGAGTTTTTGAGATAGGGAAATCTTGTCAATGCTTTTTTAAGAGGCCCTTCCTCCCACGTTTCTCTCTTTTTCTTTAGTTCCGTTTCCCTTTTGTCCATTCCTTCACTTATTTTATTAACCTAATGGATCTCCCCCTTGGTTAAATTCTTCTGATCCGTTGCTTTAAGGAGATACCAATAGTGAGATTAATTCTGAGATTGTCTTCAGACTCTCAAGTTCATCCAGGATTTTTAATGTATCTTCTATCTTTGATGGAGAGATTGTATTCTCAGCACACTCTCTAAATTTATTAACAATTTCATCCCGACTCATTGGATGCGAAGGACTTCCTTTTGCTTCCCAAACAGTTTCAGAAATCTCTCTTCCATCTCTCAACTTTACCATAAGTCTAACGGGGGAGAGGACCTCTTGCTTTCGGGAGGCCTCTTCCATTTCGTTATCAGGAATGACCTTGACTTTCCCCATAAGATGCCTAACTCGCGAGTCAAAAATGGGCTTTTCCTCAAACTGGGAGATTCCCAGTTGCCCAAAGATAAAAGCTGCGGAGACACAGAACTCCATGCTGAACTTAGCTTCCAGTGAAGTCTGAGGATTATGATGAATCAGAACAGTTGAAAGAACGGGAAGTCCGTGCACTTCAATTTCAACAATCTCTTCTAAATCGAAAAGGATTTCATTGCGAATCTTTAGAATTGCATCAACGGCTGTGTGAGTTCCAGCACAGGAAGGATAAGGCTTGAGCATGATCTTATCCAACGCATTAACTATCCCAAAATTTTTCGCTAAGGAGGCAAATTGATCGCTGGCACCGAATAATTTAGCAAATCCAGCATTGCCCTCGAGAACGGTAGGGGAAGACTCAAAACCCTTCTCAGCCAGTTGTGCCGCAAAAACTCCTGCCATTGCCGCATGGCCAGCATGGAAGCTTTTTGTCATGGTCCCAAAATTTTCTCTGACCCCTGAGGCACAGGAAGCTGCGATGCCAATTGCATTTCCAACCTTCTCCCTGCTTAAATTTAATGCTTTCGAAGCCGCTGCAGCAGCGGAAATCGAGCCAACGGTCCCTGTCGCATGCCATCCCGCATGATAATGTTCCCAGCCCATTGCCTCCCCTAGTTTCCCGCTTACTTCTGTTCCAACCACAAAGGCTGTCAGTAGATCTCTGCCGCTCCTCCCGGAAGATTCACATAAGGCCAAAACAGTTGGCATGAGAACACATGAAGAATGTCCCTTGAATTGAAGGAGAGTATCGTCAAAATCTGCCACATGGGACATGACTCCGTTTACAAAGGCTGCAAAGGCCGGAGGGGCTTTTATTCCTTTCCCGAGGATGGTGGCCTTTCCATCAAAACTACCTGAGTTCTCAATCATTGCCCATGCAATATGGGAGGCTCTAAATTTTGAACCGTAAAGGGTAACCCCAATAATATCCAGGAGGCATTCTTTTGCTTTTTGTATGATCGCTGCAGGAATATCGGGATACCCAGTTTGGACAATAAAATCCGCTATTGCATGGCTCACTGTCGTATTCATATCTTTGTTCAGCAAATTTCTGCTGGGTCTATCGATTCAACAAGTGTCGGACTTGTTTAAGAGCGGTCAATGCTTCCTCACGGTTCTTCAACATGTCTTCCCACATAGCGGGTAACCCTTCCCTCCATTGGGCCATCTCAGCAGGCGTGGGTTTATAAAGCGTCGACTTCTTTCCCACCTCTTTGGTGAATTCTTCAAGTGCTTTCATGGCAACTACTTCAGAATTTTTTTCGACGACCTTGCTCGCGTCAAGTACAACCTTTTGTTGCTCAGGAGGAAGCCGATCGAAGAAGCCTTTATTCATGGCAATAAATGAATGGACCGCCATGATGGGTAAAAAGATAGCATGAGGGGCCACTTCATAATGTTTTCGTTCCCAATAATTGATGAGCGACATGATGGCCCCATTAATCGTACCCCGTTGCATGGCCATATAGACTTCAGCTCCTGTGATGAAGGAAGGACCTGCTCCCCATTTTTTTAAAACCGCTGAACTTTCTGGGCTGACAGCTCGGATCACCATTCCTTTTATGTCTGATAGATTTTTAACAGACTTCGTTGTGCCGATAACGATATCTTCAGGGGAAGGCCAACAAACCATGGCTAAGAGTTTAACTCCCTTCTCCTCAGCAGTTTTTTTCATAGCTGTGCCAATTTCCCCTTGCATGACCTTTACTGTTTCATCCATAGATTTGAATAGGAAGGGAAGTTGAGTGACTTTCACTGCTGGGACGAGTTGACTTTCCAAATACATGGTATATGCATTTCCAGACTCTAAGGCACCGGTTTGAATCGATTTGAGAACTTCGTTGTCTCTATAAAGCTGGGCGGAATGGTAAAACTGTACCTTCAGGCTGTCTTTGGCATTCTGTTCAATCAAATTTCCCCATTCTACGAACTGTTTTTCTATAAATTGATTCTCAGGCAAACCCGAGCTAAACCGAATGACCACGGGTGCTGTGTTTCCCACTCCAAAGTGGATCGTAACGACTGACAACAAAAAAAGAACTCCCAAAACCAATCGCTTCTTCATCTTTCTCCCTCCTTACTCGATTTAATTATTTGGAACTCCCTGAGTCTAAAGAATAGACTTACCGCACGATAGAAGGTAACCAAGTCGTTAAAATAGGAAATGCCGACATTAAGATTAGGAATAAGCCAATAATCACAAGAAAAGGCATCACCCCCTTCCATACCTCTTGTGTTGTGGATTTGCTTACATCCTGAAGGATAAAGAGATTAATTCCTTCAGGTGGAGAGATCAACGCCAATTCCATGTTCACAACCAAAATGACCGCAAACCACAACGGATTGAACCCTAAGGCCATAATGACTGGGAAGAGTATCGGAAGCGTAATCACCTCAATGGATACAGCTTCGAGGGGTCCCCCCATAATGATCAGTAGGATATTGATCATTAAAATGTAAAGCCAGTTAGGAGCATGTAGGGCATTAATGTATTTGATGATATCCTGGGTAATCTGAGACATCGTGATAAAATTCCCAGCAATGTTTGCCCCAATGATGATCAGAATGATCATTGAGCTTACCTTTCCTGCCTTCATAATACTTTTCTTTAATTTATCCCAGGATAATGTCCTGTACAATACAACGCATAGAAAAATGCTGTAGACTGCTGCGACGGCTCCAGCTTCTGTTGGCGTGAAGAGTCCTGAATAAATCCCTCCCATGATGATCACAATGACCATTAGGCCTCCAAAACTTTTGCGAATGGACTGACCGATTTCTTTAAAGCTTGCTCTTTTATCCACTTGAATGTTTTTATCCTTCATGCCTACGATGATCATATAGATGATGAAAAAACCACACAGAATGATTCCTGGAATCACTCCTGCAAGAAACAGGGCGCTGAGAGATTCAAACGTCACGGCTGAATAGTAGATTAAAGCAATACTTGGCGGAAAGAGAATTCCAAGCGTTCCTCCTGCTGCAAGTAACCCGATGGTCACCTCTCGGCTATACCCACGCTTGAGCATCTCAGGAAAAGCGATAACGCTAACGGAGGCTGCTACCGCAACACTGGACCCTGTCATTGCTGCAAACAATCCGCAAAAGATAACGGATGCGATTCCTAAACCTCCAGGAAAATGTCGCACCAGTGTGTAAGCAAAATCAAATATCCTGGGTCCAATCTGCCCCGCTTCTAAAATCGAACCTGATAGAATGAAAAGAGGGAAAGCGACAATGACGATGCTATCCACAGTGGCATAGGCAGTCATTGGGACATGGATAAGTGCGGAAGTCCCTCCGAGCAGAAAATAGAGGCTAAATAAACCAAAGAGGCCCATTGCAAAAGCGACAGGCATACCATTAAAAAGCAAGGCAAAGAAAAGGATGGTTAATCCGAGGTTTCTTGAAACATTAAGCAAGATGAGGCTTATTATTAAGGATGAAACAAATAAAATGGTAATCAAAAAGGACTTAAGATTTGGACTCATTCCTGATACCGAAAATTCTGAACTTCGGAGTTTAAATAACAGATCGTCTTTCAGGAATCTAACCAATTGGATAACCAAAAGGGCGCCTCCGAGAGGTACAGACGTTTGAGGTATCCAGAGGGGGATCTGAAGGATTTGGGACAATTCCCCCATGATGTAAGAACTCCGAATCATTTTGATCCCATACCAGGTCAGGATTCCGCAGTAAATGATGCCGAGAAGAGAAGTAAATATTTCTAATATTAGAACGGACCTTTTCGAGAGGTGGACTGTGATAAAATCCACTTTGGTGTGTCCTTTTTCTCGTAGAGTGTAAGAAAATAAGAGGAAGGCAGCGACGATGGTCAGAGTCCCACTGATTTCTCCTGTCCAGGTCGTCGGTGAACGAAAAATAAAACGCATCATAATTTCAAACACAACGATGAAGCCAACCACGACGAACATTGCACTTCCTAAACTACCACATAAGCTGAAGATGCCGTCTACTATGGATTTCCTTGCAGTTTTTTGGACGATAGCCTCTCCCGCCTTAACCAAGGATTCAGCATGATTCTCTTTCTTAATATCAACCTCTGGCATTTACCTAACTCCTTTTCCCAACGCCCATAAGTTGTGAACAGACGATTTTTACCTTTTAGAAAATTGATGTAACTAAATAAACATTTATTTACTAAATCTCATAATTTTTGTCAAGCAAAAAAAATTGTGCTATACTATTTTGGATGGGTATTGAAAGATGAAAAGAAATTCTTTAAAAAATGATGGACGCTTGTAGACTTTTTATGGTTTGTTGTGAGGATCGACTAACTTCCACTCAATTATAATTTTCGACTGAATAAGTATCCAAAGAGGAACGCCCATGGGCCTTACAATGGTACAAAAAATTTTGCGACAATCGACAGGGATGGATATACCTAATCCAGGTGATATTTTGGTGGCAAAGGTCTCTGCAGTTATGATTTCGGAAGGATTAGGGCCCAAATTCTTTGATAATGAATTTCAGGTTTTAGGCGGGAAGCTATTCGATTCTGAAAAGATCATCCTTGTTATCGATCATTATTCTCCTGCTGCCACCATCCAACAGGCGGAATTCAATCGATATACTCAGGATTGGGCGTATCGTCATGGAGTGAAACATATCTATATGCATTGCGGTCCTAACCCTCAAGTGATGGCTGAGGAGGGTTTCTTTCAGCCAGGGACCACCGTCGTAGGAAATGACTCGCATACTTGTACTGGAGGAGCTTTTGGTGCTCTTGCAATAGGCATAGGTTCAACAGCTATAGCCTGTGCCGCTGCTACAGGTAAGGTGTGGGTCAGAATCCCTGAGACTATAAGAATTAAATGGGAAGGAAAGCTTCCAGAGTCGATCTCCGGAAAAGATATGGCCCTGTTTATGATCGGAAAATTCGGGTCAAATAGAATGATATATAAGTCTCTAGAGTATACAGGTAATTGTATTAAAGAACTTCCAATGGATGATCGAATGGTGTTGTCCAATATGGCTGTTGAAATGGGGGCAAAAATTGGATTGATTGCCCCCGACGAGAAAACAAAGTCGTACCTAAGGATTCGAAGAGAAGTTGGAAATTGGGAGCTGCAACCTGATGAAAATGCAAATTATGAAGAAGAAATAAACTTTGATGCTAGCGGGTTAGAACCAATGGTAGCGGTACCCCATCATGTGGACAATGTTAGGCCCGTCAGGGAAGTGCCTGAAATCTCTATTGATCAGGCTTTTATTGGGTCATGCACGGGAGGGCGTTATGAAGATTTAAGAATTGCTGCCGAGATTCTTAGGGGAAAAAAGGTCCATCCAAAAGTGAGGTTGATTGTGTCACCCGCTTCCAAGTGGATATGGGAACGGGCTGCGAAAGAAGGAATTCTTACACATTTATCTGAGGCAGGAGGAGTGATCAGCTATCCTACATGTGGACCCTGTGGTGGCGCACAGGGAGGTCTCATTGCTTCTGGTGAGATTTGTGTATCAGCTTCAAACCGTAATTTCAAAGGCCGAATGGGAAGTACAGAGGCTGAAGTTTATTTAGCGTCAGCCGCAACCGTTGCAACCTCAGCAGTAACAGGAAAATTGACAGATCCCAGAGAGCTTCAAGGAAGGAAAAGATGAAAGAAATCATCAAAGGAAAAGTTTGGAAATTTGGGGATAACATAAATACCGACAATATGTCTCCAGCCCAATACATAGCATATGGAGTTAGTGAGGTGGCAAAACATTGCTTGGAGGCTGTAAGACCCGAATTTCCCAAAGAGGTAAAACCTGGCGATATCATACTGGGGGGAGATAACTTTGGAACTGGTTCTAGCAGGGAGACTGCTCCTGCAGCGCTTAAACAGTTGGGAGTTCATCTAGTTATTGCAAAATCATTTGCCCGTATCTTCTTTCGTAATGCTATTGATATTGCCCTCCCTGTAATGATCTGCCCAGAACTTTATGATAAAACCAACGACTTAGATATTCTTTCAGCCAACCTTACCAATGGCGAAATCGTTAACGAAAGCCAAGGGAAGACATATAAAACTAAACCAATACCTCAAACTATGATGGAAATCTTGAGGGCCGGGGGAATTATAAATTACGTGATTCAGGAGAAATGGTAAAAGATAAGCGATAAGTAAACAACACAATACTAAAAAGTTCAAAAAAGGGAGCGCGAATCGTTATATGAGAAAGACGACTTTATTAAAAAAGTATATCCTTAATAAAGAAATATTAGTGATGCCCGGAGCCTTTGATAGTCTATCCGCAAAAATCATTGAGAAAATCGGCTTTAAGGCTGTAACCATTGGTGGCTATGCTTTCAGCGCTACAATACTTGGGAAACCTGATGTTTCATTGCTGACCTTAACAGAGATGGTAAACTATACCCACCAGATAGTTGGGGCTGTGGATATTCCTGTCTTTGCCGATGGAGATACAGGACATGGGAATGTCATTAATGTACAAAGGACTGTTCGGGAATTCGAACGTGCTGGCGTTGCGGGTTTATTCATTGAAGACCAGGTTTTCCCTAAACGTTGTGGACACATGGAGGGGAAACAAGTCATTGAAGTCGAGGAGATGGTGGCTAAGATCAAGGCTGCAGTGGATGTAAGAATAGATAGCGATATGACGATTATGGCCCGGACTGATGCTTTGGCAGTATTTGGGTTAGATGAAGCAATCAATCGAGCAAATATTTATAGAGAAGCAGGGGCTGATCTAATCTTTATCGAAGCACCTCCTAAAATTGAGGATATGCGACGGATAACCCATGAGGTGAATGCCCCCACTGTGGCCAACATGATCGAAGGTGGCAAGACCCCCCTGTTGTCGGTTTCCCAGCTTCAAGAAATTGGTTACAGTGTTGTTGTTTTTCCTTTATCGACCCTATTTGCATCCGCTCAAGCCGTTTGGCAGACCATGCAAACACTTTATAAGACCGGCTCCACCGGAGACGCCTTAAATCATATGATGATTTTCCAGGATTTCAATAAGATCGTCGGTTTGGAAGAGATCAGGCAAATAGAAAATTACTATTACAAGGAAATTTATAAAGAGCAATAAAATGATTTAAATAAGGATGAGAGAAATTCAAGTTTCAAGAAGTTGCTTATTGAATCATTTGCACAAGTAACGATAAAACCCCTCCCCTGGGTTTGGCCCAGGGAATCGGGTTGGAACAACCCTGCCCTCTTCTGGCCTGATTGGAACCGATCTATATCGTCCATGATCAAACCCGGTAAGACAGGGTAAACACCTGTCTTACCGGTGTGGATATGATATCATTCGACTTATGTTCTACTTCATTTCCTTGGGCTTTCGCCAATCTGTAATAGCCACTAATCTTTTGTTGGCCACATCCGCCTTAAAAAAGTTGACCATCTCAGAAAGCGCATGGTACGAAACACCTTAGTCTATCCAATATTTCACAACCTCCCAAGAAGTTCACGAGCGATGATCAACTTTTCAATCTCTTTTGTTCCTTCGACGATCTCTGCGAGTTTGGCATCTCTATAAAGTCGCTCAATCCCGTATTCCCCAAGATAGCCGTACCCGCCATGGATCTGCACCACTTCATCGATTACTTTAACCCCCACCTCTCCTGCAAACCACTTGGCCATGGAGATCAGTTTGGGGTCGACCTTGCCGTGGTCAACCATCCAGGCGACTTTATAGCAAAGGGTTCTTGCGGCTTCGATCCAGCTTACCATCTCTGCCAGTTTGAACTGGATCGCTTGAAAACTACCAATCGGGCTCCCAAACTGCTTTCTCTGTTTTGCATATTGAATGGCCTTTTCCAATCCACCTTGGGCAACCCCGACATTGATGATGGCTACCGTGACTCTCGTTCGATTAAACACTGCCATGAGTTGATAAAACCCTTCTCCTTCCATTGCTCCTATTAAATTCTCTAAAGGCACCTCCACCTCAGAAAAATGGATTTCTGCCGTATCCGAAGCCCTCATCCCTAATTTTCGCTTCAGTTGATTGGCTTCAAATCCCTTCCGGTTGGTCTCGATGAGGATGGCACTCTGCCGTTTGGATTTTATCTTCTCATTTTCATTGGTGAGGCAGAGGACGATGATGAAATCGGCAATACTGCCATTCGTAACGAACATTTTATTGCCATTGATCACATAATGATCCTTCACTCTCCGAGCGGTGGTGGTGATGGAGGCCGCATCGCTTCCCGCATCCGGTTCGGTAATCGCCATTCCCATGATGGTCTTTCCCTTGGTTAAACCAGGAAGATATTTTTTCTTTTGCTCTTCTCTCCCATATAAAAGGATGAACTCTGAGCCCAGTGTCGTAAGGATAACACCTGCACACCCTGCATCTACTCTACAGAACTCCTCCATGATGAGCACATTCTCCAGAAGGCCCAAACCTGGCCCCCCATAGCCTTCATCAATAAAGACCCCTACAAATCCAAGGTCACAGGCTTTTTTCCATAGTGCTTTGGGAAATGTCTCTTGGATATCGCACTCCTCCGCCACTTCTGGAAACATACCTTCTGCGAATTCGCGGGCAGCCTTTTTGATATCTTTTTGTTCATCCGTAAGTTCAAAATCCATATCGTTCTCTCTCTTCTTCTTTCGCTTCTGACTGATCTATTAAAATTCTTACATCCTTCATCCCTTCAAGTTCTTAGAGCAATCCTACAGTCTTCCCAAGAGCTCCCGGGCGATCGTATTTTTTTCGATCTCTTTGGTCCCCTCATAGATCTCAACGATCTTGGCGTCTCGGTAGAATCGCTCAATATCATAATCCGCAATATACCCGTATCCGCCGTGAAGTTGAAGGGCGTCATTGGTCACCTTAACACCCACCTCTCCGGCAAGATATTTGGCAATGGAGATCAGTTTGGGATCCAGCTTCCCATGATCGAGCATCCATCCGGCTTGATAACAGAGATTGCGTGCAACTTCGACCCAGGTAGCCATTTCTGCGATCTTGAATTGCGTGGATTGAAAAGCGGCGAGAGATTGTCCAAACTGTTTCCTCTTCTTCACATATTGGATGGCTTTATCCAGAGCACCTTGTGCAACGCCGATACCCTGAGAGGCAGCGATCACTCGGTTGATATTGAATAGTTGCATAATCTGAGAAAACCCCTCTCCTTCTTTCGTTCCAATGAGGTTCTCTTTTGGAACTCTCACATCATTGAACCGAATCTCTGCGGTATCAGAAGCCCTGATACCCATTTTCCCAGTGATCTTTAATGCACTAAATCCTGGACGATCCGTCTCCACAATGAGGACACCATACCTCTTGAGCTTCGATTCTGCCTCTGGATACACCTGACAGAATACGGCGAGATAATGGGCAATACTTCCGTTGGTAATGAATTGTTTTGATCCATTGATCACATAGGAATCCCCATCTCTTTTTGCTAAGCTCAAAATGGACAAGATATCGCTTCCTGCGTCTGGCTCCGTAATGGCCGTCCCCATGACCGCCTTTCCTCTGGTAAGAGGGGGGAGGTATTTCTTTTTCTGTTCTTCAGTGCCATAGAGTTGAATGAGTTCGGAGCCGAAGGTCGTCAATAAAATATTTCCACAACCTGGATCAACCCTCCAGAATTCTTCCATCACCATGGTAAATTCAAGAAACCCTAATCCAAGACCTCCGTACTCTTTTTTGATAAAGAGGCCAATAAAACCCAGTTCGCATGCTTTCTTCCAAAGTTCTTTTGGAAACTCTTCCCGACGGTCGTATTCACGGGCGACACCCGGAAATTCTCCTTCGGCAAACTCCCGTGCCGCTAAACGTATCTGTTTCTGCCGATTCGTAAATTCGAAGTCCATCGTGTTTTTCCTCAGTTCATACCATCAAGCCCTTAAGCATAATTTTCTTGAAAGTATTCACGTAGGCTTCACCGTCAATCTTATCCCGATTCATAGACCATCGGAGCAATATCCCGTCATGAAATGCAATGATGATGAGGGCGGCGAGTTCCGAATCAATCTCCTTTTTAAAAATCTTCTCCTTTTTCCCTTGGAGAATTAAGTTGGAAAGAAATTTTTGATATTTCTTATAAATTCGTTTTATCTCAGGCTCAATGACATGATGAGCTCCAACAAGCTCTCCTGAAAGGGTGGTAAAAGAAACGCATAACTCTCGATTATAGTAAGCAAATTATGAAGTTCAAAAAAATTTGTCAAGAAAAAAAGTTGAAGTCGGGGAGTCCATGAATTATAGTGATACAAGATGCATTGAGGCGGAAGAAGAAGATGGTTGTCAATCAGTACGAGGTCGGAAATTTTGCGGTCTTTTGCTATCTGATCGGAGATGAAGAGACGAAGGAGGGTCTGTTCATCGATCCTGCTGATGATGTGGAAAGGCTCATTTTAGAAGCGAAATCCCATGGAGTAGAAAAAATCAAGTATATCGTCAACACCCATTCCCATGTAGATCACATCATGGGTAATAAAGAGATGGTGAAGAGGACCGGAGCCAAGGTCGCCATTCATGAAGAGGAGGCAAGATATCTTGTTCAAACCCCTGCGGATCTTCTCATGATGTTCAGGGCCACGCCATCTCCCCCTGCCGACCTTCTCGTCAAAGAGGGGGACGTGATTCAGGTGGGCAAGGTTGGACTCAAAGTGATCCACACACCGGGTCATTCCCCAGGAGGGATGTCCCTCTATATAGATGGGATGGTCTTTACAGGAGACACCCTCTTTGTCGGCTCAGTGGGAAGGACAGATTTTCCGGGAAGTTCATGGGAAGCAATGGAAACATCCATTCGAAAAAAACTTTATGTATTGCCCGGGGACACGATCGTCTTCCCTGGTCACAATTATGGTTCGACCCCTACCTCGACGATCCAATACGAGAGGCGACACAATCCCTTTGTCAGAGGATAAGTGTTCAGAAGATCATTGGAAATTGTAAATTGCAAAATGAAAAGTTAACATTGGTAATCCTACGTATCTCTTTTACAACTCACATCGCTTACAAAAATACCTTCCAATTTTTACAATGCCGTTAAGGTGAAGGGGAATGAAAGGGCAAAAGAAAAGAAGAAAAGGGCCTCCATGGTGGCTCTCCTTCATCCTCCTCTTCGTTGCCTTTTGGTCACTCTCCTACGTTCTTTTGATGCCTGATCTTTCGAAGCTCAAAAAAGAAAACCCAAGAAAGACCGCTTTAATGGAATATCGAGAGATGGCATCCAAAGAGAAACGGAAAACGTACAGGATTTATCAGAGCTGGGTGTCTCTTTCCAAAATATCACCTTATCTCATCAAGGCCGTCCTGATCGCAGAGGATGATAAATTCTGGAGGCATGAAGGTTTCGATTATGAGTCAATCCAGAAAGCCATCGAGAAGGACATCAAGGCCAAACGGTTTAAGTTTGGAGGGAGCACCCTCAGCCAACAACTTGCAAGGAACCTTTATCTTTCCCCTGAGAAGTCTCTCTTAAGAAAAATCTCCGAGGCAATCATCACATGGAAGATGGAGAGGGTTCTCTCCAAGAAACGGATACTGGAGCTCTACCTCAATGTGGTGGAGTGGGGTGAAGGTATATTCGGTGCAGAGGCGGCTTCGAGACATTATTACGAAAAATCTTCATCCGAATTGACTGCCCAAGAGGCGGCAAGACTGGCTTCGGTCCTTCCGAACCCAAGAAAATACAACCCTGCTGGAGACCAGCGATATGTGATCAACCGCTCAACCCTTATTTACAACATCATGATCCAAAGAGGGATCGTTGTCCCTGAATATGAAGAAGTGACAGAAGGGGGTAAATCTTCTTCTGTAGAAGAAACACCCTCTGCTCCCTCTGTTTCGAAAGAGCAGGGGGTGCCATCTTACTGAAGAAATTGATGATCCTCGCCAGAGGCTTTAGTCCATGGTTCAGGTTTAAAAAGTTTCCATTGCCGGGCACCCTCTGCTCTGTTACACTTTTTTCTGATTCGTTAATGTGATTCACGTGGATCGCTGAGGATGGTAAACATTATCAAACAATTTCTCGCAAGCGGTTTCTGGGTGTTGTTCCTCGCCGCCCTTGTTTTCTCCCTCGCCGATGTCCTTATCAAATCCCTTTCCTCTTCATTCACTGCCACACAAATCGGCTTCGTTCGTTTTCTGCTGGGAGTGGTTATCCTCTGGCCGATCCTTTCCTCAAGGAGGATTTCTCTCAGGGGAAACCATACCGGGATCCTTATTTTGAGAGGTGTTTTCGGAGCCCTCTCCTTTTTTTGTCTACTCAAATCCATTGCCATGATTCCCCTGGCCAATGCCATCGTGCTCTTTTACACCTTTCCTCTCTTCGTCGTTCTCTTCTCCTTTCTCCTGTTCAGAGCAGCAATTGAAAAGGGAGAGCTTGTTCTCATCGGAGTTGGTCTCGTAGGCATCTATGTCCTCACCAACCCGGATTTCCATTCCTTTAGCCTGGGTTATATGTTTGGACTTTTGGCCAGTTGTCTCGGCGGTATGGCGATGGTCTTAATCCACAAAGCGAGGCAAACGAACGACCCGTTTATCATCTATTTCTATTTCTGTCTGGTGGGAGGGATTCTCTGCTTTCCTTTTCTCATCCAAGGTTTCAGGTTACCCAATGTCCGACATGGGATTCTGTTGGTTTCGGTCGCATTGATGCTTCTCGTTGCACAGGTTCTGATGAACCATGGGCTCAAATTCTGTAAGGCTTCAGAGGGTTCTCTGATTATGATGTCCGAAGTCGTTTTTGCGGGGATTGGAGGTGTCCTCATTTTCAAGGATCCCGTCACTCCCACCTTTTTGGCAGGGGCGTTTCTGATTGTAGGAAGTGGTGTCGGGCTCAATTTGATGAGCAGAAGGTCCAGGCATTCGCCGGTTTCATCCGCCTACGCAGGAGACCGCGGCCTTGGCCGTGGAGGAATGCGTGACTCTGGAAGTAACGATCGCAACGATGAATCTGCTATGCTTCGGCGGATTTCGCACGGCGACGGATGACCCACCGAAGCCTCGGCGTAGGTGGGTATATTTTTTGGGGACCACGGGCTTGCCCGTGGGGCTCCATTAAAATCCTGAGGCTCGTTGCTTCTTCCAAGAAAACAAAGTTCTCCACCCGCAGCAAGCGAAGGATGACACCCGTGGGTTTGACAAAAAAGAATCTCCTCATGACAGGACTCCCAGGTGTTGGTAAGACAACACTGATTAAGAAACTTTCGGAGGAGTTAAGGTCTCTTCGTCCTGCCGGCTTTTATACGGCAGAGATAAGAGAAAAAGCCATTAGGAAGGGGTTTGAGCTGGTCAGCCTCGAGGGAAAAAGAGGAGTCCTTTCTCATATCGATATAAAAAGCCCTTATCGGGTGGGTCGATACAAGGTGGATATCAAAAGCTTCGAGGATTTTCTCGACGGGATTTCATTTTTCGACAATTCAACCGGTCTGGTTATTATCGATGAGATCGGAAAGATGGAGTGTTTCTTGGGTCAATTCAAGAAACTGATCAAAGAATTATTGGACTCCGAGAAATGGGTGATTGCAACCATCGCTCTGAAGGGAAGCGGATTGATTGGAGACATAAAGAAAAGACATGATGTAAAGCTTTTTGAGATGACCCAAAAGAATAGGGACTCTTTATTTTCAGAAATCATAAAAGAAATAAACCTTAATAACTCCCCTCCCCTGGAGACTGTGTCGTAATCATGAGGGAGGGTAGATTCCGACGGGATAGGCGGTCAAGTTCCTCAGCTTTAGGATGCGGTCGTTTAACGTTATAGGTAATCGGTCTTCTTAGAAATTGGATTCTTTGCAAGGGCTTGGAGCCCCGAAGCTGAGCAATGAAAGGTTTCCGCCCTAAAGCTTCGTCACCCGACCGCCTATCCCGTGTTGCAACGGAAGTAGTTTCTTGTTGATTGTGACACAGTCTCCTGGCGGGAGGGGATTCACCCCCACCGCGCCGTCGCCAGAGCCACTATGGCGCGTCGGCGACCTCACCCTCCCCCGTTGAGGGGGAGGGAATTACATCGTATTTCGATCCTTCGTAATCAAATGGGTACGTTTCATCGGCACGTTGAAGAAAAGATAGAAGTCATTGCCTATTCCGGTTATCGGGCTGAAGAGACCCCGAGAACGATTATCCTCCATGACGAAAGAATTGAGGTGGTTGAAATTCAGAATATGTGGATTGAAGAAAGTGTAGAGGATAGAGTGAGGAAAAGATTTTTTGAAATCAAAGGGAATAATGGAAATACATATAAAATATATTATGATGAGAAGGTCATGGAGTGGCTTTATGTGGGGGAAGAGTGAAAGGACATGGCAAGGAGTGATGTTAAGGGTCTTACTCCTTTCCCTCAGTCTCTTTTTGGCCACTGATTTGTATTCAAAAGAAAGGGATCGTGACGTGGGTATCATTTTGGTAGCCGTCGGCGAAGTAGACAGGAACGTGATCGAGGCGCTAAAAAATGATTTAAACAAAGTATTTAACAGGCAGGTATTGATAGGCAAAGCAATGCCTGAACCTGATTATGCCTTCAACAAGAAAAGAAACCAATATTTATCTGCTGCGATATTAAGTGCCATCATGGAGCAAAAAGACGATACCGCTTATGAAAAAATTTTGGGGATTGTTAACCGCGACCTCTACGTCCCCGAGCTAAATTTTGTTTTTGGGGAGGCCAGCAGGAAAGCAGCCGTCATCTCCCTTACTCGTCTGAGACAAGAGTTTTATCGCCTGCCTGAGAACCGGAGCCTTTTTCATCAAAGGATCTTAACCGAAGCGGTTCATGAATTAGGTCACACCTACGGATTGGGGCACTGTGAGAACCCCCGATGCGTCATGTTTTTCTCTAATAGTTTAATGGATACAGACAGGAAAGGCTCGGCATTCTGTGCGAGGTGTAAGAGCAAGCTGACCTCTCAACCACCGAGATAGAGGTGGCGGACATCTGGGTTGTTGAGTAAATCTCGACCTCTCCCCTCATACCGATTATCTCCCATCTCAAGGACATAAGCGTAATCCGAATATTCGAGAACCATCGCCGCCTTCTGCTCGACGATGAGGCAGGGAAGTCCAGATTCTTTAATTTCAATTATTTTTTCGAAGACCGTTTTCACCCATTTCGGCGAAAGTCCGAGAGAAGGTTCGTCAAGGAGAAGGAGTTGAGGAGAGATCATCAAGGCCCTCGCTAAAGAGAGCATCTGCTGTTCCCCCCCGCTCATCTGGCTGGCCTTTCGCTTCTTCTTCTCCATCAACCACGGAAAGAGCCTGTAGATCTGGTCCAGGGCCTTCTCCTTCTCGAACCGGTCCTTTATTGTCCAGGCGCCCATATCGAGGTGCTCCTGGACGGTCATATCGGGAAAGACAACCCTTCCTTGCGGATTGAAGGCCAGGCCTTTCTCCACAACTTGATAGGCAGGATAGTTGGTGATCTCCTCACCCCAAAAAATCACCTTTCCGGAAGCGACTCTCAAAAGGCCTGCCGCCGCCTTGAGCACGGTCGATTTTCCAGCACCATTGGGTCCAATCAACCCAACGATCTCCCCCTTTCTCACCGAGAGAGAGACTCCGTGAAGGATCTCCATCTTCCCATAACCAGAAATGAGCCCTTCAATGGTTAAGATTTTCTGTCCTTTTCTTTCCACCCTCACCCCAACCCTCTCCCATCAAGGAAGGGGGAAAACGTTTGGTCATCTCCCAAAATAATGTTCCAGCAAACTTTCATCCTTCTGAATCACACTACAACTCCCTTCAGCAATCTTCTGACCGTAGTTGAGGGCGATCGCCTTTTCGCAATGGCCCATGATCAGATTCATATCGTGCTCGATGATGATGAATGTTTTCCCTCCTTCGTTCAGCTGGTGAATCAATGCCATCAGCTCATTCTGTAGGGTAGGATTAATGCCCGCGGCCGGTTCGTCGAGGAGAATGAGCTTGGCATCCAGCATCAGAACTTGAGCGAGGGAAAGGAGTTTCTGTTGGCCGAAAGAGAGGTCAGAGGCATAATCGTCTTTCTTTTCTGCAAGCTTGACCAGGTGAAGTAGGTCCATCGCCCTTTCCATCACCTTTCTTCCTTTCACTTTTCCTACAACGATGAGATTTTCAAGGAGGGTCATCTTGGGGAAGATCCGGATGATCTGATACGTTCGGCCTACTCCCTGCCGGGCGATCTGATAAGGTTTCTTGTAGGTGATCTCTTCACCTCTGAGATAGATATGTCCTTGATCGGGCTGGAGCACTCCGGTGATGAGGTTGAAGAGGGTTGTCTTCCCAGCCCCGTTCGGACCGATCAGCCCGGTGATCGATCCTGATTCAATGTCAAAAGAGCAGTGGTCCAATGCAACCACCTCTCCGAATTTCTTCACTACGTCTTCGATTCTTAATATGGGCTCTTTTGTCATCCTTCTGCTTTCTGCCTCCTGTCTTCTGGATTCTTCTATATCTTCCTTATCCTCGGCAATATCCCTCTCTCTTTCATCCAACCCAACAGACCTTGAGGGAAGAAGAGAATCAACGCCATCAGGATGCCTCCAAAAAAAGCCATATAAAGAAGGGTCACCTCAGCCCAGAGGATTTCGTGAATGAAGGTGAAGAGAGTTGCTCCGATCACAGGGCCAAAGACTGTTCCGATCCCACCGAATAGGGTCATCACAATGGGTGTGATGGTGAGGTGGATGCTGAAGGCAAATGAAGGATCGATATAGTTCTGATAGGTGAAGTGAATAGCACCTGCCAGCCCCACCAGAAAGGCACTGATCACAAAAGTGGTGATCTTATCACGAGTGGTATGGATCCCCAAAGTTTCGGCTGCCTGCTCATCCTCCCGGATGGCAAGAAGGCGTAGCCCAAATTTGGAAGAAAAAATCATATAGCAAACGATGAGTGAAAGGAAGGCGAGGAGAAGAATTGCCCAGTACAGCGTCGAGAGACCGATCCCCGCAACGAACGGAACTCCTTTCCCCCCATGGGTAATCGGTGAGAGATATTCTGTGCCGAAAAGTTCCCTTGTCCCTTCTGCCAGCGCCACCATGGAGATGGCAAAATACACCCCCTTGATTCTAAGAAGGATATAGCCCACTCCGATGGAGATCATGCTCGTGAAGAGCGCTCCGATCGGCCAGGCCAAAAGCCAGAAAAAGTTGTAATCCGCAATAAGGAGGCTGCTCACATACCCACTCACGCCAATGAACCAGGCCAGGCCAAAATTGGTATAACCTGTTAACCCTGAGAAGAGGTTCCACCCTGACGCATAGACCGTGAAGATGAAGATGAGGATCAAAAGAGTCATCCAGTAGTCCGTAGCAAAGAAAGGAAATGCGATGAGAAAGGCCATCAACAGGACAATCCCTATCCAGATTTGACTTCTATTTCCGAACAATCTCCTCATTTCTTAAACAGTCCTGTAGGCCTTAGCAACAGAATGATCAGAATGGTTACTGATGGGATGATCTGAGCCATTTTTGCACTCAGATATTGAGTCACGATTGCTTCCAGCATCCCGATGATCAAACCTCCTGCCAGAGCACCTTGAATATTTCCCAGTCCGCCCAGCACTACAATGGCAAAGGCTTTTGAGATATAACTTCCTCCCATCTGCGGGAAGATGACCCACTGCAGGCTGACGATGGCTCCGGCCGCGCCTGCCAGGCCAATCCCCATTCCAAAGGTGAGCATTCTCATCTTCATCGTATTGATGCCACAAACCAGGGCCACCTCTGAATTCTGCGAGGTTGCCCGGATCGCCTTCCCCCATTTTGAGTATTTTAAAAAGAGAAAAAGAGCGGCTGTGATCGCAATGGCAAGGCCAAAGGAAAAGGTCTTGCCTTTTCCAAAGACCAACCCCATGAAAGGAAAGTTGCCGGTCAAATAGGAAACAGACCGATAGGTATTGGTCCAGAAGAACTGAGCCAAATTCCAGATTAGGATAGACATCCCAAAGGTCAGGATCAAAGCTGAAAGCTCGTGCTCCTTGACCAATCGTTCGGTGATTCGCCTGTGGATGACCACACCCGCAAAGAAAAACACAGGAATGGAGAGGGCGACTGAAAAAAGAGGGTTCAGGTGGAGAAGGCTGAATGCCCAGAAGGCGAAATAGGCCCCCAGCATGACAAACTCGCCATGGGCGATGTTGACGATCCCCACTACTCCCCAGACCAAGGTGAGTCCCATTCCCACCAGGGCATAAACAGAACCGAGCATCAAACCCCTGATGAGAATCTCAATGAAATTGACCATGTCGGATTAATGATAATGCCAAAGTTCAAATATCAAATCACATCCAAATTTCAAATATCGAAATTTTTAATTTTGAACTTTGTCATTCATTTGTTATTTGGATTTTGACATTTGGAATTGATTTTACTTTCCCCATCCCGGGAAAGGATAGATGACTTCTGCAGTCCTCGTCTCTTTTGGATAAACGATCTGTTTGACCATTCCTTCTTCAGCCACTTGATTGGGAAGAAGTTTCTTCGCTTCAGCCTTCTGCCACTGGATCAGGTTAGTGGCCTTGCCCACCTGCCATCCTGAATCAGGATGGCCCAGAGGATTAACTTCATATTCACCAAAGATCGTCGTGGTCTTAATGGAATACAATTTGTCTCGCAGGGCTTTCTTGTCTTCTACGGAGCCGACCTCTTTAATCGCCCTCTCTAAGATCTGCCCTGCGGCAAAACCAGCCGCAGCATGGTAAGACGGTTCTCCTTTATATTCTTTTAAATAAGCATTATAAAATTCCTGGTTTCCCCGTGTCTTCGTGAAGGGTTCCCAGAATGTTTCACCCGTGACAAACAGCCCATCCATTTTCAGAGATTTAGCGAAATCGCTAATGGCTGGTCCTACGAGGAATCCAAATAATTTGGGTTGGGCATTGACGGCTTTGGCTGCCTTCACCAATCCAATTGAATCGGGAAGATATCCACCTCCAAGGATGAGATCGGGTCTCCGGGACCTCGCCTTTGACATGATGGGTTCCCAATCCGCCGTCTCTTTCGGATAAGCCTCATCGAGCACAACCTCCATCCCCATCTCTTTGGCCTTCGTCACAAGAGGTTTCGTCGCTCCGATAGGAAATGCGGTATCCGAATAGATGAAAGCGACGGTCTTTGCCCCTTTCTCCTTGCCGATTTGAAGACATCCGTAGAGATTCTTCCAGGCTGGAGGAAGAACACCGACAAACCACTCCCTCTTCTTTCCTTCCCAGATGACCGGCGCGTTCGCTAAAGGAGTGATGATTGGGATTTGATAGGACTCGGCTAATGGGGCGATGGCGTTGGACGTCGCACTCCCATAAGGACCCAATATCAAATTCACCCTGTCGGAGTCGATCAACTTTCGAATGAGTTTAACCGCCTCACTGGGATCACTCTTGTCGTCATAGACGACGAACTCCGCTGGTCTTCCGAGAAGTCCAGGACCAGGACAACCCAGTTTTTCCACCTCCCCAAAAGTGCAGCCCTTCTCGTTGATAATCTTTCCCCAGAGTTTGTATCCGCCCACCTCCAATTCTCCTTCACGGGCCCATGCCCCGGTGAGGGAGATGGCCACACCAATTTTAATGGGAGGTTTGGTCTGGCCAAAGACCGGTCTCCCGGTCAAACTACCCACACTCAATGCTGCGGTCCCCAGAACAGTTCTCTTCAGAAAATCCCTCCTTGTCAATCCTTTCTTACCCTCCTTCTTGATCATATTCGCTTCCCTCCTTAAGAATAGATTTAAAAGTGGAGCCCCACGAGCTAAAGCCCATAGCTTCTCCACATGCTTCTAAGAGCGGAACCCTCCGAAGCATACCCCACTACGCTCTTTACAAGCTTCGAGGAGTACCCCCTTCGCATTCATCCACGGTCTTAAAGCCTGTAGCTTTCTGCGAAGGAGGGTAAAGTGACGTTATCAAATTTTTAATTTCTTTGTCAAACGGATATGAGAAGATTTCTGAGAAAGTCCAGAAATCTCTGATTACATGGATTAGGGACCGATTACACAGGTACGAAATGAATTGAAAAATCAGGAAAACCAGTCAGTTTCAAATATCACCCTCCCTCAGGACCTTTAGAACGATGATTTCCGTGGTCAAGGGAAGGGTATCCTTACTTATGCTGAAATTGTTAGTATTGAGAGACCGCACCCTGTAAGGCCCATCAATGAATCTTTCCAGAACGCTCATTTGATACCAGTAGTGCATCGGGATAACAATTTTGGGTTTTAACAATTCGACAATTTTTTTGGCCCCTTCTGGACCAGCAGTATAGACCCCTCCTATGACCTGAAGGAGAATATCCACATGCCCGATGAGCTGGAGCTGATCCTCGTTGAATGGTTCACTCACATCCCCGGAGTGGAAGATACAGAGGCCGTCCATTTCGAAAACGAATGCGGAACCCCTCATACTCCCTTCATATCCAGGAAACCCTCTCTGATGGATAGGGACGTTGTAGATCAGGACATCACGGAAGGTCGTATTAATCTGATTCCAATCATTGCCTCCATCTTTGAGACCCCGCAGGACAAGAGGATTTCCCTTGGCCAGTCCAGCGTTGTTATGGTTCCCGTGCTCCCTGCCTATGGTCACGACATTAGGCCATACCTCAGGCATGGGGAACCCCATCGCTCCGAAGGGATCGGTGATGATCTTCATCCCACTGCTTGAAGTGATCTGGAAAAAGGAATGGCCGAACCATTTGATTTCGACAAACCCTGATGCTGCTGCCGGCACGACGAAGGGACCCTCCTCTACAATGTTGGGATTTCGACAGGCAGCTTGCGCCTGCCAAGAAAACAGATATGTGGTAATCACTATGAGTAGCATAAAGAACGAAAATTTCTTCATTTTGTGCCTCCACACTGAAAATAGCCGGAGTAGAAATCCGAAATACGAATATCGAAATCTTCACCCTGTTAAGTAATTCTGTTAGAAATTGATGACCTCACTTTTCCAGAGGAATCGTGAAAATCAAACCAGAGGTAACTCATCCCGTACTTTACAGGGCGAGCAATTCCAAAATTCAAATTTCGAAATTCAAAACTTGTTTATTTAGGTCATTTATATTTTGAACATTGGTGTTTGTTTCGAATTTCGGATTTCGTGCTTCGAATTTAAAATTCCTTCTTATACCATACCCCAGCGCCTCCTGAAAAACCATTCCACAATAAGGAAGCCCAGAACAAGGACCATCACAAAAGGTCTTGCCCACACGGAGGATCGTTTCTCTTCGATGAACCGGCCCTCCCCCTTCCGGGCGTAACCCTCTATCTCTTTTAAGAGATCCTCGGTCCTCGATAAAAATTTCCCTCCGGTGGAGGCAGAGACCTTCTTCAGCTGCTCATGATCTGGCGAAGCATCCAGACTTTCGAGAAGTCCGGCGACGACCATGGATTCCTCCAGATGGTCGGCTGAGGTTTCAACTTTTAATTTGTATATTCCTCCTTTTTGAGGGAGAAAGGAACCCAGATACTCACCCGATTGACCAGTGGGCTTTAGTCCCGACTCAATCTTGATGCCATCGGGATTAAGGACAGAAAACGAGACCATGGATCGGAGATTCGGGGAGAGGTCTTCTTCTCTGAGTTTAATCCTTATTTCGATTTCCTGACCGGCAGATCCTGTTCTCTCCGGCAGGGTGATCTGAACAGGGTCAAGACCCGGGTCTTTCGTGAGCCACCGGACCATTCTGTCCATGAGTCTGAGGTAGGCGTGATTTCCCTTCCCTTTGGCAACCATTCCCATATACCATTTCCAGGAGTAGTCTGTGGCTAAAGCGAGAACTCTCCCATTCCCATAATTGGAGACAATAAGAATGGGCCAGGGGATTCCATCTGCGCTTTCCAGAAGGACGGTCGCAGAGCTCTTGGCCTCCAGCAGGTTAAAGCCATCCAGAGATGGCATCTCACGCCAGAAGCTCAGACGGTGGGTATCATCACCCGCAGTATCCCCCACGGTATCCCCCACGGTATCCAATGACAAGCGCGTGATGGGATGGACGACCCCAGCCCGGCTCAACCTCACACCTACCTTGGAATCCCTGCGATAGTTCTCCTTCTCTGCGAATCTGACAGGGAGGATTTCTCCTATAGGGGTCATTGCATACCTTCCCTCGTTTACGAGGTTGGGCCCTCCGATCATGGCGAAGCCACCCCCTCCCCTCACAAACTCCCTGATGCTTTCAAGGTGATGGGGGCTGAGGTAAAGGGGGTATTTAAAATTATCGAATATCAGAAGGTCGAAATTCTTAATCTCCTTAAAGAAGAGGGTCTCCACCGGAAAGGGGATCAGACTCTGCTCGTGAGTCGGGACATTGAGGATATCTGAGGGTGTCCTCAGGATGACGAAGGAGAGGAGATCGATGGAGGGATCGTTCTTGAGGGCCGTTCTCATGAAGCGGTAATTCATACTGGGGTTACCCGACACCATCAGGATCCTGATCTTGTCACGGACGACCTTCATGGAGAGGTTGACACTGTTGTTAGAGACCAAGCTCTCTCCAAACTGTTGCGGGATTGAGATGGAAAGGTTTTTCTGGCCCACCTCATCCGGGATGAAAGAGAGAGAAGCAGTGACCTCACTCGGGCTGGCGTTGATGCGGGTGTTTTTGGCTGTGAGAAGTTTGTTCCCCTCTTTCAAAAGCACAGGAAGTGTGAGACCTGTGTAGCCATAGCTTTTAATCGTGACATCGATCATGACCTCTCTTCCCCTGAAAGCCAGAGGAGGGGCTTTGACAGCCTTGATCAGTATGTCCTTGTATTCTCCCGAACTCCCCAAGGGAACGGTGACGATGGGAAGGTTTTTTGACTGGCTGTCATTCCATTCCAGATTCCCATCGCTCAAAAGAAGAGCGAGGGTGTTCTTTCCACTCAGTTCTTTTAAGATCTCACTCAGATTTCCTTTCATGCCTTCAGCCTTCAAATTTGCCAGTTCTTTACCCTCTATGGCTCTTAGTGATTCACCCACTCCATAAAGTCTGACTTCGTACCCTTCACTGAGGGACTTCAACAGCGGATTTGCCCCTTCCGTAAGAAGGGCCTTGGCTTCTTCAAGACGGCTTGCTTTTCCTGGACGTCCGGGTTGACCCATGCTCTGAGAAGTATCTAAAAGGATCGCAATGGCAGGCAATACCTTATGCTCTTTCTTCGTAACCAGAGAGGGATTGAGTGCAAAAGTGATAAGAAAGGAAATCGCACCGAGGCGGAGGAAAGATAAACCCAGCGCCCTGGAATGCCCCAATCTTCTCCGCAGAAGGCGGAACTGAACGATGGTCGATGCAAATCCGAGGGAGAAAAGGAGAAGAATCAGCCACAGGGGGAACACAGGGGCAATCGTTATTTGATCCAGATTCATAAGCTCTGACGCCTCTTGATGAAGGGATGATGAATGACATCCTTCTTGTAGTCTGACGTGAGGGAATAGACGATGATGTTGATCCCAAGTTTGAAAGCACCACTCCTCTGGACCTCGCCCCCTGGAACACATTCATTGATCCACTTGCCGAATCTATCTCGTGCCCAGGCTCCAGACAGGTCGTTTTGAGAGTATAGGACCGGAGTCCAGTTATCGATGGTGATGCCTTCCAGGTAGGGATTGACCCTCTGACAGCCTCCAACGCTCCCTATAATGTAGAAACTCTGATAGACAGAGTGGTCGGAAGCAAGTCGCCTTAACTCATGGTCAGGGAAAAGCTGCTTCATCTCCCTTCGGAAAGCCTGATCAAACCCGAACCCTTTGGCCCCCATGGTATCCTCTGCGAAAAGAAATCCTCCGTAGCTGAGGAACCGCGTCAAAGTCTCCCTTTCCTGTGGTGTGAAAGGATCGAACTCATATTTTCCAGCCATATAAAGGAAGGGGCAGAAGAAGAGATCTGGGTCAGAGAGGGTTGTCACCCGCCTTTCCTTCATCCCATCGATACTGGTTCTCAACTCCAGTTCCTCGATGATGGCTTCAGCAAACTGAGGATTCGGATCCCATTCGCCGCCGCGGTATTTGAGCTGGGCAAAGAAGAAATTAGGGAAGGACGCGCTCAAGAGGGATTTAGGACCAGAGAAAAAAAACCCGGCCGCCAGACCCAACCCAAGCGATAAAAATTTTCTTCTATTATAGCTCTTGAAAGATGATGTTTTCATAGATGGTATGAGGAAGGCATAAGATATCTTATTACCCCTTAGACTGGATTTTGGAAAGAAACTTATCCAGGGGGATGGTCTTCCCTTTTTTGTATTCCTTATAGCCTCGGCGGATCTGCTCCTTAATTTTAGGATCTTTCATTTCCAGCCAGTCCTCAAATTCATCAATATCAAGAATGGCCGCCACAGGAATGCCGCCTTTTTCAAGGACGAAGTTCTCTTTATTGAGATGGACTCTCTTGATTACCTCCTCCAAGTTAATTCTGGCTTTGGTTATAGGAATAGTTTTAACCATAAACTCCCTCCGTTGAATTTAATTAATATTGGTTAAGATTAATCGTAGGGCGGTAATTAGGCGTTGTCAAGACCAGGCAATGAAACCATAATCCGTAATCGTCATCCTGAACTTGTTCCAGGATCTATGGTTTATCGAAATGAGAGATGCTGAAAAAATTCCAGCATGACAGTAATATTCTCAAGGTTTCGGATTTTGATTACGGATTTTGGACGAATCGGGTTCCTTTAGCGGTTATCTAACAGAAAAGTGACAAGATAACGCAAATTTGTTATCCACAAGTCAGGAAGATAAATGGCTGGTTAGAGAAAATAAGCGTATCGCTTTTTTACACAGAAGGCGACAAAAGGTGGGCCCAGTAACCTTGAGGCTTTTCCCAAGTCTTCGCTCCTGAACTGGACTGAAAAGTGATGATTACGAGTTGAAAGTGAGTATAAGATTCGAGGTTAAAAGAGGTGCGAATCACTCGGATGTTAATCTTTTGGCCGATCTCATCTACCGTTGCAAAGATCCGTAAGGTAGACCAGACTCTTTTTTCTTTGGGGAGAATTAAGAAGGATTAGCTCCTGTCCCAAAGCGCACAGTAATTTCAATTATAGCCAAAAACAGGAGGCTCTAGCCTTCTTAGGATGATTCCCGTCCGAAAACTATTGCCCTGCCCCAGTCAATGCTACTTCAACTACCGGTGTATCAGGATCGTTCGAAGTTATACTCAAGGTGGCTACCTCTATTCCTGGAGATGTCGGCGTAAATAGAACCTTCAGACTATAACTCTTTTTGGTCTTAATGGTAACACTACTGCTTCCCTGAATGCTAAAACCTGTTCCCTCTAACCCTGAAAGCGTTATCAAAAGATCTCCTGAACCATTGTTCCCAATCCTTAATGTCTTCGTTACTTTCTTCCCCACCTTCACACTACCAAAATCAAGGGAAGTTTGAGCGACTGAAATATCAGGGGTCGTTGCCGGAAGGGTTGCTGTCAATGGGATCTCGAGTGTCGATGTGTCTGGATCATTCGATTGAATCTTCAATATGGCTGTCTTTAAGCCTCCGGTTGTCGGCGTACATAGGACCTTCAAGCTATAACTCTTTTTAGCCTTTATGGTGACACTACTACTCCCCTGAATGCTAAAATCTGTCCCCTCTAACCCTGAAAGCGTTATAAAAAGATCTCCTGAACCATTGTTCGAAATCTTTAATGTCTTCGTTGTTTTCTTCCCTATCTTTACATTTCCAAAGTCGAGAGAACCCGGAGAGATTGAGATATCAGAGGCTTTTCCTGAAAACGCTGCTGTCAGTGCAATATCGGTATTCACGACTACTACACATGTCCCTGTTCCTGAACATCCGCCACCTGACCAACCCGTAAAGGTTGAGTTTGTATCTGCCTTGGCTGTCAGTTTCACTTCTTGAACCTTTGAATAAGTCTCACTGCAATCATCCCCACAATTGATCCCAGCCGGACTGCTCGTAACCGTTCCATTCCCTGTTCCCTCTTTTGTCACAGTAAGAGTATAGGAAGGGGGTTTTAGTTGGGCATTGATATTAGGGGTGGTCTGCCCTGCAACAGCAGTCACAGAATCTGCCTCATCGAAGCTATGTTTATTATTGTAATACTCTGCTAAAAAATGCCCTGCAGATGTTGGATCAAAAAATACTTTGTAGGTCCCTATCGCTACGGAAAGAGTATAATATCCTTCATTGTCAGTAGTAGCACCAGGCAACCAGTTACTATTAAGGTCTACAACATGAACATTCACATTGGCTATCCCATTATTGGAAGCATCGGTAACTCTTCCAGATATCTTACCTCCCACCTCAAGCTGGGCATTAATATTGGATGTGGTCTCACCTATAACAACCGTAACTAAATCTGCTTCATTGAAGTTAGGCTCGTTATTGTAGTATTCTAATGCATAATACCCTGCACCCCGAGGATAAAAAGCCACCTTGTATGTTCCTGATGGCACATTAAAGGTATAATATCCTTGACCGTCTGTGAAGGCACTATCCAATGCATTGTTATCTAAGTCATTAGGCCAAACGTGAACATGAGCTATCCCATCATTGGAAGCATCGGTAACTCTTCCAGATATCTTACCTCCGATCTCAAGCTGGGCATTGATGTTGGACGTGGTCTTCCCTGCAGTAACTGTAACTGAATCCGCTTCATTACGATCGTACTTATTAGAATACCATTCCGGGAGATAGTATCCAGTTGCCGATGTTGTTTCAAAACGTACTGTATAGGTTCCTGCTAAAACAGTAAAGGTATAATAACCTTGGTTATCTGAATGACCTCCGGACATTCCGCCGTGCTCAGGGTCTTCAGGAAAAATATAAACGTTCTCTATACCATTCCGTGAAGCATCGGTTACTCGTCCAGATATCTTACCTCCGACCTCAAGCTGGGCATTGATATTGAATGTGGTCTGCCCTGCAACAACTATAATCAAATCAGCCTCTCTATGGCTGGCCTTGTTATTATAATATTCCGGTGCAAAATATCCTGCAGCATTCATTGGGGAAAAAATTACCCTATAGGGTCCCTCTGGTACGGAAAGAGCATAATATCCTTCACTATCGGTAGTCGTCCCGGGCTGCCAGTTGTTATCAATATCCGAAGCACCAACATCGACATTGGCTATACCATTGCCTGAATCATCGGTTACCCTACCAGATATCCCGGTATTGAAATCAATTGTGGTTCCCATGTAATCCACCACGGCATTCACGCCTCCCGGGATAGGGAACATAGCTAACGATCCTATGACGAAGAATTTTAGTATCCACTTATAGATAATAGACCTTTTCATGGCAAATCTTCGGAATAGAAGGAATAGGGTTAGACTTGTTTATTGCTGTTCTCCCATCCTCAAACCGGAATCCCTGTTTCCGTACCATGTCCAAAGAAGATCAGGTTGCCTTCTTAATGTCAAGAAGCAAGCCCCAGGACCCCACATCCTTTGGACATTTCATTCGCTACCCCATCCTCGGTTTCAAAAAACGGGATGTGTGAGACTGTCCCTATTCTCAGCCGACAATCCACCACCACGGAACTGCCAAAACTTTTGAATGGAGCCATTTTACAGAACTTCCTGCGTGGAGCAAGACCCCCCTAATTGTCTGAGGATTTTCTTCAAGGAATGTCAATAAGTTTCTTATGTCGTTTATGACTGGTTTTTTTGATAATTTTACTTCAAGGGCAATCAACTTTTTGCCTTGTTCGATAACAAAGTCAACCTCTTTCGCTGTCGTCGTCCTCCAGTAAAAGATCGATGCCTTAGGAATCAACAATTCCGATAAAATTTTGAGGTGCAAAAAAATTGCAGTTTCAAAGAAGCTTCCCAGTTCACGCGATTTCGCCAGTGAATTTTCGTCATGATACCCCGATAGATAAATGCTTAAGCCAGGGTCTACAAAAAATAATTTAGGAGATTTTATAACCCTCTTCGATCTGCTGGAATAGTAGGCCGGAACCCTTTTGATGATATTGGAAACCTCAAGAAGTTTCAGGTATCGATAAACGGTGGGCTGGCTCACCCCCGTATCCCTGCTGATCTCAGTCTGATTCAGGAGGTTCCCAGTTCTTATGGCTGTGGATTCCAATACCCTTCTAAAATCTATTAAGGATTCAACCTGTGAAAGTTCTCTTAAGTCTCTTTCCAGATATGTTTTAACGTATCCTTCCCACCAGAGAATGACATCATTCCTGTTCTCCAAATTGATCAAGGGAGGCATAAATCCCTTGATGATGAATGGTAGAGGGTCGATATCGTTCAACTCCTGTTCTTTTATTTCATACTTGGGGTTTAAAAGATTATAGAAATTCTGAAATGTTTTATCTTTACCATACATTTCACTAAAGGACATCGGCAACATTTCAAAATAAACAGCCCTGCCAGCAAGGGTCTCACTAATACCTTTCATAAGCAATAGGTTAGAAGAGCCGGATATTAGGAAACGCATTTTTCTCTGAGTCTTATCAACCGATAGTTTTATCGCACTGAATATTTCAGGAGCCTTCTGGGCTTCGTCAAGAATGACCCGTTCAGTACCAATCCATAAGGACGAAGGATCAGATTTAGCCTGTTGTAAAACGGAAAAGTCATCCAGGGTTACATACTTGTAATCAGGAAATTCGTTCTGTAGAAAGGTGCTCTTGCCGACCTGTCTTGCCCCTGATATAACAACCACGGGAAAGGTTTTTATGGCCGACCTTATCGAAGAACCGATCCATCGGGGTCGATAAAGTAATTCAGTGTTTGAATGATTTTTATTCATGGCATGAATAATATTCTAAACCGTAGAGGAAGTCAAGATTCTTTTTGGGACAAGTCAGGAAGATAAATGGCTGGTTAAGAACGAGGAAATAAACGTATCGCTTTTTTGCGCAGAAGGCGACAAAAGGTGGGCCCAGTAACCTTGAGGCTTTCATGTCCAAATGTTTATTTCAACATAAGGCATGTGATTGAAGATTACTGATTCGAAAAGTGGATAACGGCTGAAATTAGCGGCGCGCAATTGCCCTTCCTCTGGATAGACTCGTTAGATGCTTCGTTAGTTTTGATTTCAGAGGGTATTTTTCGGGATTTTCGAGGTTGTCAATTTCCAAGTCAACGTCTAAATCAGGCCAGTATAAATGATAACCATGAAGCAATTGAACATTTTGTATGGAATTCAATGTTCGATCTTTGAAGTAAGGGAAATCCTTATAACTCAGAAAGTATTCCTTTTCTTTTACGAAAAGCCATATGCCAAAAGGGGTTATATTTTCAACGCTTACCGAAATGTCTTTGCCACGCTTCAATAATCTCATTCTTATGCTCCTCGACAAGTTTTTGAATATCGTTTAATTTTCTTGAACTTAACCCATGATTCTGTATCCTTTCTCCCTAAATATTGTAGGACTCATATTGTTCTAATTTAATAGAATTTATTTCTTTTTGCAAACAAACGACGGAAATCAGCTTGGGCGGCACACGACCGTTCGCTGTATTGATTTTTTACAGGCTGTCAATTTTCATTTGATACTCAATAATCAAGTCTGATAATCATATAAAAGGCACCCCGGAGCATACCATGAGAATGGATCTCATGATATGCTTGGGTAAGAAGTCCAATCCAACTCAGGAGGTGCCTTAT
>Ga0315280_10002234_pt1 | contig 31601 bp, 26 predicted proteins | sample YL17G06_40_MG_FD_203697 | JGI IMG/M metagenome (GOLD analysis project Ga0315280, IMG submission 203697) | Sediment microbial communities from Yellowstone Lake, YNP, Wyoming, USA - YL17G06_40 | ecosystem: Environmental > Aquatic > Freshwater > Lake > Sediment | place: USA: Wyoming | collected... | reverse complement strand
AAATGGAGGCGGCGAATACTCTCGAACCCACACGTAAAAGTTGCGAACCGCTTTGTCAAGCATAAATCCTTTGACCACAAGGTAAGAGCCTAACACTATTAAGAAGGCAATCCACGAGTAACCCGCCCAGTTCAGTACGGATAAGACACCTATAACTATCAGTAATAGTCCAGGCAAGCCCAGTGCCATTCGAGCGTACCTTGGATTTTCAAAAAGCATTTTTAAGTAACGAGAAAACAACCACACGGTTTCCTCTATGGATTCACTGTGGCGCACAGTTACTCGTCTAACTGAAGTCACTGGCACCCTAGACTGAACCAATGGCAAAATTGTCTCATCCGTGAATCCGTCTGAGACCAAGATGACTTCACTGGCTGGAAAAGTCTTCAAAACCTCGGTTAATTCAGACACAAGTTCTTTGTCAGCGCCCACATCGCCTAATTCGGAGCCTGCAATGGTTGCTATTTGGCATTCTGCGTGTGACTCTGCACCTGCTGTGCTCCCTTTCAAGTGGTCATAAATTTTGACAGCTTCAAAAATTGCGTTGGCGTCTGGTTCTTCGGGATCACGCAGTGCCAGAGTGACCGCTGCGTTTATGTTTTCTTCTCTTCCAAGTATTGGCGTCTTCACTCCGGCTTTTACGCCTAGGTCGTCGTCTCTGTCAACACAGAGAACAAGAGTGCGCTCTGGCGCCGAAACATCTTTTACTGACACATGGGTACACTCAAAGTTTGTTTATGCTCACTGGCACTTTAATTTTATGAATTGTGCTTCTTTAAGGTTCTGTTACACGGCTCCTTGTTCTGCGAGGAGTTGGAACTCTTCCCAAGTAAGTTTCTCGCCGTGTTTCATTTTTTCATGGGCTTTTTTCACGGCTTCTTCTTGCAGTTCTTGCTGTTTCTTGGCTTGTTGTTCCTCATCTTTCTTTCTTATTTCTTGTTTGAGAGAATTGATTTGTTCGAGGATTTTCAGAAATTTCTGATGCACTTCGTTGGCTTTTTGTCGAAATTCCACGTGTTTCTGATGGGCAGCATCTGCCTCTGACTTGAGGTTTTGCGCTTTGGTTAGCAATTCAAACATCTGTTTATGAAACCCTTGACCTTGCTCTGCAAGTTCTGCAAGTGCTTCATGATGAAGTTTGGCTTTTGTTGCCAACGCTTTTTCTTCAGTTTGCAGTTCAATGACTGTATCCTTCAATTCCTGTATTTGCTTGTGAATCGTGCGCTGGCTTTCGAGAATTCTGACTTGATCAACAAACACTTTTTCTTCTTTTACAGGCATTGAAGTTGTTTGAATCTTCCATTCAAGACTGTCAATGTCTTTCTGAATGGCAACCAAAGGTCGAGACGGTTTCTTTTCCATAATAACCTGCATTTTTTCCTTGATTTTTGAGATTTGAACGCGTTTTTCTTTTTGTTCGTTTTTTGCCTGTTCTCGCAGAGCCTTTAATTCTTTCACTTTTTGATTTATGTCGTCTCGTTTTTCCTTGAGATGTTTTGCCTCAGTTCGCAATGCCTTAATTTGCTCGTGGATGGCGTTTCTTTTCTCAGCCCAGACTCTTGCCTCACTGTTTAATTTGTCACGTTCTTGTTTTATTGCGTTCAATTCTCGGTTGAGTTCATCGATTTTTAGTGCAGTAGACTTGACCAATCATTATTCCTCTTGTTTTTGTGAGGTTTAGTCCATTCCATAATCTGTTGAAGTTTGGAGAACACTTCGCTTTTGGTTTGGATTGTGTTCAATTGGTTATTCGAGTATGATTCTGGCATCGACGGTTTTTGCTCCCTTCTCGTAAACCATTATTGGGTTAAGGTCGAGTTCCTTTATCTCTTGATGATCCATGACTAGTTTTGATGTGTTCAACAGTATGTTTACGATGGCGTCGATGTCTGCTGGCGGTTGCCCTCTGTAGCCCCTAAGAATGGGGTAAGCCTTCACTTCGGTTATCATTTCTCTAGCGTCAGATTCATTTATCGGTGCAATTCGAAAGGTCACGTCTTTCAGAACTTCTACAAATATGCCGCCGAGTCCAAACATGAGAGCTGGACCAAACTGTGGGTCTTTGGTGGCGCCAACAATCACTTCAGTCGACTCAGGAGCCATTTCTTGAACCAGCATGCCCACAATTTTGGCGTCTGGCTTGTGCCTCTTAACGTTTTTTAAGATGTGTTCATAGGCATTTTCAACCTCATTATAGCTATTCAAATTAAGTACAACTCCGCCCACATCGAACTTGTGAATGATGTCAGGTGAAACGATTTTGAGAACGACTGGGTAGCCTATTTCCTCAGCGAATTTGACAGCCTCTTCAGGTGTGCCTGCAACCTTGAAGCGTGTTACTGGTATTCCGTATTCCATACACACCATTTTCGCCTCGGGCTCAAGCAAGTAGCTTCTGCCCTCTTTTTTGGCTTGATTGAATACGTTTAGGGGTTTTGTCATGTTGCATCATTTTGTTAGTTTGTGGTTGTCTTAGTTTTAAGTGCTGTGGTTTGAGAAACAAATTTTGTGTTTGTGTGTGCGCCTAGGAGGGGGGGTCATGATGACCTGTAGAAGGGCTCTGATTGTTAAATAGGGTTAGAGAACAAAACAGATTGCCTAGCCTAATTTGGATGTTAATAGGTGTCTGATATGGAGACAGAGAGACGCTTAGGAGGGGGGTCTAGAGCCCGTCTATTTGGATCCAAATATGATGTGTGGTTTTTTAGCCAGTTAGAAGTTGAGAGAGATTGAGACAGGTATTAGGATGTCTGAATGTGTTTTCGTTTTTGGTTATGAGGGCGGTGAGGTTGACATCCAGTTTTGGTAGTTCCAACCTATTGTTTCGCCGTCGGTCAAAATGTGTTTGTTAGTGGCTTCAAGTGTTGATTTCCATTGAGAAGTCGAAGAGTCCCAGATCCACCATATCCATCCTGCGTCTTGTGTGTATTGTATCCCGTTTATGGAATTAATCATTGCATCCGCGCCATAGAAGGTATAATCCACCTCTGCGACTGCTGATGTGGCGTTAAACACTGTTGCTCCTAAGGGTACAAGTGTGGCGTTGTGCCATTCTGTGGTTCCATTGCCATAGTTTATTAAAATATTCACTTTTAAGATTAGGCTCTGCATTGTTTTGAGTGTGTTTTCAAGCTGTTTATACTGCATATAGTAATATCCTGTGTAGGCTGTGGCTATAACAGCCCAAACTGTATATGCCATGACTGCGAAGGTCAGTGTGCGTTTACTTAGTTGCAACTGTTCTCAACTCCCTTTCAGCTCTCCAATTACTTTGGAAGCTTTCAATAGTGGTGCAAAGACGAATCCAAATAACAACGTGTTTGAAACGATATGTATGAGCGAAAACACTATTCCCATCATTAAAGCGAAGATAATGGGTACATTCATTATTAGAGCATATCCTATGTTGGTGATTATGTCATAGGTGAGGGTTAAGAAAGAGCCTAAAATTGCAGCTTCCACAGCTACCCTAGATACTTGACGAGTGACGCGAATTATCTTGGATTTGAAACTCTGTTTGCGAAAGCTTTGAGTTTCCATAGCTACTCTTGATATTTGACCAGTGACGCCGTATCTTTTGAAAACTCCGCCTGCAACTCCAATAATGCTCATTCCAATTATTTGAAAAGGCAAATTTAATCCTGCAACACCTGCAGGTGATAGAAAACCGTTTACAAACATAACAAGAGTTCCGAACAATCCGCCAGCAACGGCTCCGAAAATTACCCCGACAAAAAATGTGAACAATGACGTAGTCTCGATATTCGGAGGTCTACTAGGTGTGAGTTGAATGCCTATTGAAGCAGCTGTGAGAACAGAGAAAAGTGCAATTTGACGAGTTTGGAATCGCATAGTGAATTGGTTGGATTATCCATCCATATAAGATTTTCGCTACCCGCTTAATTGTGGTCGGGCGGGCTAGGTTTACAACCGCGTTCAAATTCTTCGCCCGTTTACATGTTGTTCGCAATCCACTTTCGATTAAACGGTGAACAAGAGACCTTAAATCCTTAAGTTAATTATTATACAAGACTTTCTGAAGTGCGAAAAATGAGAAAGCAATTGGTTGAAGAATTCTTTAAAGAAACGAAGAAGCATAAGATCAAACTGATCGCTGGGTAGACCCCGATCCTCCTGACCCATACCCCAATGCTATATTTTATGTCAGAATGGAATCCATCGAAAAAGAAACAGGTGAAAAATGTAAGCCAGAGCAGATATGGCTTAGTCTGAATGAAATGGGAAAGTTGAGCATATTAATGATTATAGCCTCTCGGTTCTGGGAAGAACGATTAGAAAAAGGTTCCAAATATAGCCAGAAAAGGATCAAGAAATTCATTGAAGCATGGACTCAAACAAAGGACTCGTTAGACGGTTTACTCGAAACTTAAGTTCTTGCAAATATAAAAGAAAAAGGTTCAATAGGGATGAACGTAGAAGTCTTAGGACGTGATATTCTATGGGAGAAGCTCGGATCAGAAGTCTCATCGATGAAATCGAGACGTTAAAAAGGGATACTAGGAATTTCGATAAAATAGTCGCGCTACTTAAGCAAGAAACAAGAGAAGACGGACTATTAAATCCCTCTGATCCGCAAGATACGCTGTCAATCTGGAACAATGTTGGTCTTCACTATCAATATACGGGTTTTTTCAGCTTAATGGCTAGGCTATACGAAGAGATGAACAATGCAATTTTGGCTGAGCAAGAGAGACATACTCCCAAGAAGCGATATCACAAAGGCATGCCGCTTTACAATCTGGGAATCGCTCTTTGGCTTCAAGAAAAATGGGAACAAGCGATGAAGAACTTTGTCCTAGCCTATATAGAAGACGAGCTTAGCCATCCTCCAGAAACAGCCACAAGATCATTGGCTTATCAGACATTAAACAACCTCGGACTCAGCGGACTCGACCAGCTTCAGATGGTTGTGAGAGAATGGAAAACCCAAGAGATTCCAAGAACCCCCGAACCAGTTTATAGCAAATGGCTAAATGGCCGGAGTCTTATGGCTCTGGTGACCTTCCCATCGGTTCAAAAGGCCGACCCTGAACATCTTCCTGGAACCAAAGAAACTAGAGTATTTGTTGGTGGCAACTATAGCAATATTGGACTTTTGAGAGAAATCAGGAACAGGATACAGAGACGCGGCTATCACCCGATTCTCGCTGCAGATTTTGACATTTCCCCTGGAAGGGTACTCGAATACTGTGTGAGGCTGGCTGGAGAATGCAAATTCGCTGTTTTTGAAATATCGTTTGAAAACACAAGCGCTTCTGTAGAATTATGGAGTCGCATAAATCTTTTCGGCCACAAAACTCTATTGGTATACCAAGCGGTAATCGACCCGCTTGTCCCTCGTAAACAGAGGGAAGTCGAGGAATGGCCTAGGAGACCAGAAGGATATAAGGTCGTACTAGAAAATCTTGCAAACATTTCGGGTGGTAGTGTCATAATCCAAGCTTATACTGACCTAGCACAACTCGACAAGAAACTAGACGCTTTCCTACCAGCAATAGTGTCATAATGTAACACGGATTGTGTGCTAGCACGCTTGATCTTCTGGATTCACCAAGCCTGAATCTACACAGTCATCGCGCTTATTCTTTCATGCGACCTGCGTCAAGAATGATTTTCCAAACAACTAACGAAAGTTTTAAACCTTGAAGCGAGTCAAGACCGTTCCCTTTCAATTCCTGAGACTAAAAAAGCTATCAATGAAACTACTTTCTAAAAATAGGCTCAAATTATCGTTATTTTGGCAAAGGAGTTTGGTCGGGCGGGCAGGATTTGGACCTGCGACACACCGGTTTCTGCTTACCGGTGCCTATCTTCTGGTTGTGTGCTTGATAGGCTGGGTGATGCCCACTTGTGAGTAGGCGTCTACAGCGTCTCCGTCACCATGATGATGGTGGCTCGGAAGCTCTACCAAGCTGAGCTACCGCCCGTTACCCGACCAAATGTTTACAAAAGGAAATTGTTGATTTATACGTTTCGCATCTGAAATATTATTCTAAAGTTTTTCTCATCCTTTCGCAGGCTTCCACTATCCTCTCTTTCGGTTGGGTTAGCGAGAATCTGACATAGCCTTCGCCATACTTTCCAAATCCTATGCCCGGCGTTACCACTACGCCAACATCAAGCAACTTTTTCGCAAATTCCATTGAATCGCTTTTGCAGTTTAGCCAAACGTAGAATGTGCCTTTCGGTTTGTTACATTTAAAGCCCATGGAAGTCAAGCATTTAATCAAGGCATCTCTTCGTTCTCTATACGTTTGATTGTTCTTTTCCAAAAATTCTGGCTGTCTGTCGCTGCTATAAGTCTCTAATGCTCTTGCCGCCACCCTCTGGATGTAAACAGGAGGACCTGAATCTATCTGCGACTTGACTTTCGTAAGTCCGCTAATTAATTGTTTGTTTCCAACAGCGAAGGCTATTCTATCTCCAGTCATGTTAAACGTCTTCGAACACGAATGGAATTCTACGGCAACTTCCATAGCGCCCTCAACTTCGAGAATGCTTGGCGCCTTGTAACCATCGAAAGTTATCTCCGAATACGCGTTGTCGTAGCATACGATTAAATTATTTTCCTCTGCGAATTCAACAATTTGCTTAAGAAATGCCTTATCCACTGTGGCGCCTGTTGGATTGTTGGGATAGTTTAAAAACATCATCTTAGAATTTTCTTCTTTGACTAATTCAAGGGTAGGTTTAAACTCGTTTTCTTCAAGCAACGGCATCGCAACAGGTACACCATCGCTTAACAGTGTACTACCATTTGCATAAACTGGGTAGGCAGGGTCAGGCACTAGAACGTGATCGCTAGGATTTATGAAGGCTCTTGCAATATTTGCTATCCCTTCCTTTGAGCCGATTAATGCAATAACCTCAGTCTCAGGGTTCAAATCCACATGGAATCTTTTTTTGTACCAATCTGCAATTGCCCTTCTGAAGCTGGGTTCCCCTTGACTGAATGAATAATTGTGCGTTTTCGGGTTCGCCGCCTCTTCTCTAAGGGCATCTAATACAAAAGAAGGCGGAGGAAGGTCAGGATCACCTATGCTCAGGGAGATGAGGTCTATTCCCTGCCTTTTCTTTTCTGCAATAAGTTTCTCTATTTCAGCGAATACGTATGGTGGAAGCTTCTTTATTCTATGAGCAAACTCAATATTCAAAACAGCTTTCCCTCAAAAATTTTTTCAGCTGAACCCGTCATAAAGAGATTTCCTGAATATTCAATTTGTAAATCTCCACCCTGCAAATGAACCGTGGTTTTGTTACTAATCTTTTTTAGTATGTTTCCAGCCGCTACACTTGCGCAGGCTCCTGTGCCACAAGCAAAGGTTTCTCCAACCCCTCTCTCCCATACGCGGAGGCGCAATTCATTTTTATTCAAAACATGCGCGAATTCCACATTAACTCTATTTGGAAAAAGAGCATGATTCTCAATTTTTGGACCTATCAGTTGTACAGGAAAGTTTTCCACGTTATCAACAAAGATGACGCAGTGAGGGTTTCCCACAGAAAGGCAAGTTATCTTGAATTTTTCTCCGTTGATTTCCAAATCCTCATTTATGCATGTACCTTGCCCGAGCATTGGAATGCTGCTTCTATCTAGAACCGGCGCTCCCATGTCCACCCTTATGTTTTTGACTTCTCCATTCTTCATGATTAGCCAAGTTTTTTTTATTCCAGCCAATGTTTCCACTGTTAACTGGTTTTTTCTGGCTACATTGTTTTCGTAACAGTATTTTACGAAACATCGGATTCCATTGCCACACATTTCAGCTTCGCTTCCGTCAGCGTTGAAAATCCTCATTTTCACATCGGCTATTTTTGAGTTGTATAATAGCAGAAGCCCATCTGCTCCCACTGAAACTCTTCTTCCACAAAGCCTTTGCGCTAACTTCCTTGCTTCATCCTCGGCTATTTTTCCATCTCGGTTGTCGATGACAATGTAATCGTTTCCTAAGCCATGCATTTTCCAAAATTTTATTTCAGCCACTCTGCAACCCTCTGACCACTTAATAAATCATTGAAATTTTCTCTTTCCCGAATCAACGCAACCTTGCCATTTTTAACTAGAACTTCTGCTGCTCGTGGTCTAAGATTATATTGCGAACTCATGGAGTAGCCATAGGCTCCAACGTTTAACACTGCAAGCAAATCGCCCTCAGTGATGCTTGGCATCTTTCTATCTTTAGCTAAAATGTCACCTGACTCACAGATGGGTCCCGCCACATCATAGGTTTCCGTCTCTGGGAAGCCCACTTTATTCGCGACAAGTATGGGATGGTATGACCCGTACATGGTTGGTCTTATCAAAGTGTTAAATCCAGCGTCAACCCCAACAAATTTTTTGAACGGCGTAGTTTTCACAGTGTTCACAGTGGTTAAAAGAATCCCCGCATCACAGACTATATATCTCCCTGGTTCTACACAGAAAAAAGGTTCCCCTAAACCATATTCACCGATTCTTTTTTGAAATAAACCCAGAATCTTTTCAGAGAAGAGATCCAGATTTAGCTCCTTGTCTTCTGGTTCGTAAGGAACTCCAAATCCGCCGCCCATGTCAATGAATTCAAAATCTGCGCCTAATTGATTATGAATTCTCTTTGCGATGCCCAGAAGTTTATCGATGGCTAAAATGAAGGGGTCAATAGCTAGGATGCCTGAGCCAATGTGCATGTGTATGCCAAACTGTTTTACACCAGCCTTTTTCGCTATTTTGTACGCTTTTACTGCATCCTCTTCCCACAATCCGAATTTTGAATCCTTGCCCGCTGTAATGCAGTGATCGTGATGTCCAGCGCCGATTTCTGGGTTTATCCTAACAGACAGGAGGTTAGGCACAGCCATTTTGAGCAATCTATTCAGTTGCGATAGGGAATCTATGTTGATGGTTGCATTGGATTTTAGCAGAGATTTTAACTCGTCGTTTCTAACGCTTGTTCCAGTGAATAAGAGGCGTTCAGGAGGGAAGCCAGCTTTTAAGGCTAAAAATACTTCTCCAAGACTAACGGCGTCTAAATATGCGCCTTCATTTTCTAAGATGTCTAATACGGATATGTTTGTATTTGCTTTTGCAGCATAATAGATTCTGACTTTTGGATAGTTACGAATCAATGCATCATGGATGCGTCTGTAGTTTTCTCTGATTCTTTTTTCACTAATTACGTACAATGGCGTATCAAATTGTTTTGCGAGTTCGATGACTGAAACACCGTCGATGAATAATTCTCCACTTCGATTCTCAAATGCTTTAGGAAATGTCATTGTTAGTTTTCCAGCTGTCAGCTGAGACCTAAGACGTCTTCCATGCTGTAAATTTTGTTTTCGTTTTGCTTGCAAATCCATTCTGCGGCGTATAAGGCGCCTTGGGCAAATACGCTTCTGGAAAAGGCAGTGTGTTCTATTTTCAGCATTTCGTAGGGACCAGCAACGATTAAGTCGTGTATGCCTGGGACGCCTCCGATTCTCATTGCGGAAACTTCAAGTTCCTGAGGTGTTCTTGCGCTTATGCCTTCTCTGCCATAGACAACTTGGGAATAGTTTCTCATAGCGGATATTATTTCACCGAGTTTTTTGGCTGTTCCGCTGGGAGCATCTTTCTTTCCAACGTGGTGAATCTCTGTTACGCTAAAGTTGTATTCAGGTGGAAACGCCTTTAGAATTTGGGTTAATTTGAAAAGAATATTGACGCCCACGGCAAAGTTGGGTGAAATAACAGCGGGAACCCTGCCTGAAACAGCATCCTCAATTTTCTTCCTTTGCTCCTCAGTGAAGCCTGTTGTTCCTAAGATAATTCTCTTTCCTAAGTTGGCAACCACTGGGATGTTGAGAACCTCTGCGTTTGGCGTTGTAAAACTCATGTAAACATCTGCATCTTTGACTACTTCATCCAGTCTGGTAGGTTCAACTACATTGATGTCTGAGTTGCAGATTCCGATTTCGCTTAAGCTTTTTCCTATGTTAACGTCGTCGGAAGCAGCAACTGCTCCAACTATCTGAAAATTTTTGCCTACTGCTTCTTTAATAATTGTGCTTCCCATTCTGCCTGTGGCGCCTGCTACGCAAATTTTAGTCATAGTAGAGTCCCTGCCAAAATCTTTCTTCATACAATCTTTTGCTAAGATCCACATCGAAGAATTCTTCAACTGGTTTAAGTATTTCAGGATTGTTTTCGTACACTTTTCTTGCGTTTGCTAGTATGACTTCTAGGCCGTTTCTTGCCATTTTTCCTAAAGGTTGCCTACAAAGACCGCAAGGCATGCCAAGTATGCTCATCAAAGTTTTGTAGGGTAAGGGGTTTCTAGCTTTGCAGGCTACGGAACCAAAAGGCGTTTGTTCGTCTGTTTTCACTGTAACTATGGAGAAGAGGGGCTGAAGCGCCTCGCAAAGCCTAGAGGCTGCCTCAATATTTCTATCAAGAATGTACTGAACCATGTTCTGCACAGCTTTCGGCGCAACATTTGACGTAACTGAAATCACACCACTTGCAATGATTTCAGGCGATGTCATCATCGTGTATGTTTTATCATCGTCCCCTGAAAGGATGTCAAAATCGCCACCGCAAAGTTTCCTAGTTAATTTCATGTTTTCTAGGTTTCCAGTAGCCTCTTTCACAGTTCTGACGTTAGGAAATTGTGAGTGAAGAGTTGCGAGGTCTTGAGGCAACAGTTGCGTTCCAGTTCTGCCTGGAATCACGTATGGAATAATCTGAATTTCTGGAAAGCGCCTTGCAATTGGTTCGATGTATTCTTTTCTTATTTCAAGGGAGCTGGGTCCGTTGTAATATGGATCTACAAGTAGAATGCATTTTATTCCAGCGTTCCATGAATGCTCCGTGGCTTCCATGGCTTCTTCTGTTGAGTTGCTTCCCGTTCCCGCTATTGTTAAGCATCGCCCACCAATGTATTCGTGAATCTTCTCAGTAACCTTATTATGTTCATCCCAGGTTAATGTGGGGCTTTCTCCCGTTGTTCCAACAGCGAGAATTCCTTTAACGCCTTCCCTAACCTGAAATTCAACTAAACTTCGCAAACAGTCATAATCTACTTCCAGATTCTTTTTTATGGGAGTTACCAGCGCAGTATAACAACCACTGAACATTTCACCATTTCACCTTGTTTTTAAACGGCTAAGATGTTGCGGAAAGCGTATTTAAACTTTCCCGTTTCTTCAATATTTTTCCGAAAAAAGTAATATTCACATCTATTTTATGAGAAAAAAGAAACCAAAAACACGAAATGTGATATAGTGATAAAAAAACAAGTTTGTTTAATCAGGACTCATAGCGAGATATGTAAAATAGGAAAAAAGAGAGAAGGTTGAACACATGCGCGCCGGAATTTGAGCGCACAGCCATGGAATCGCATAAGTCAACTGAGGTAAGAGTTCAGTAAGAGCCTAACTCTTTCTGGTATACTTCAGATAAGTTTCTTCCCCAATTATCTATGGCTTCCAATTTTCCATTGAAAAACCTGAGTACAGGAGGTTCATACACAAATTTTAACCCTTTTATTAAATCTCTATGCTTATACAGCCAATTTATTCTGTCAACTGCATATTCAACATGTGACATTGTATAAACTCTCCTCGGGATTGCAATCCTTGTGAGTTCTAAATCAGCAAGGACTTCATTTCCTTCTTTATCTCTATCCGTTGATAGAGTGCCTCTTTCCATACTCCTTATCCCTGATGCTATGTAAAGTGCGGCTGCTAGAGCTGCTGCCGGATATTGTGCTTGAGGAACATGCGGCAAAAATTTCTTTGCGTCCAAATGACAAGCTAATCCGCCTGGTGGTGTAACCACTGGAATTCCTGTTTCAACAAGTCGCTTAACAAAATATTTTATCTGTTCGATTGTACAACATGCAACATCCGGGTCAACCATTTCTCTTACTCCAACCGCCATGGCACCAATTTCTCTCATAGACATGCCACCATAAGTAAAGAAGCCTTCATACACTGGAAGCCATGGTTTTATCTTTTCAAAGAACTCTTCATTGTTTGTTGCTATGAAACCGCCTCTAACGCATGTATTTTTCCTTCCGCTCATATAGAATAAGTCGGCAAGGCTGCACATTTCTTTAACTATTTCTGCAACCGTCCTATTTTCATACCCTTTTTGCCTTTGTTTTATAAAATATGCATTTTCACAAATTAGACTCCCATCTAATACCAGAGGAATGTGGTTTTCATTGCAAATCTGCTTAATTTCCTTTAAATTTTCCATGGAAAAAGGTTGTCCACCGAGCAAATTAGTTGTCGCTTCCATCCGAACAAAAGGTATCTTATCTCTACCATATTTTTTAATGGTATCCCTCAACTTTTTCGGATCCATATTGCCTTTGAAGGGATGAGTGCTTTCGGTCTTCAGTGCTTCATCGGTGTAAATTTCCAAGCACACTGCTCCTATGAGTTCAATATGCGCTTTAGTGGTGGTAAAATGGTAATTTGTAGGGATAACGTCACCTGATTTGGCGAAGACTTTTGTTATTAGGTGCTCTGCAGCCCTTCCTTGGTGAACATTCATTACGTATTTGTATCCTAAAACGTCTCTTACTGCCTCAGCAAATTCATAAAAAGTCATACTCCCAGCATAAGCATCATCAGCTTTCATCATACCAGCGAATTGGTTATCACTCATAGCGTTTACGCCGCTATCGGTAAGCATGTCAAGAAATATATCCTTGGTTTTGAGCAAGAATGTATTGTAACCTGCCTCTTCTATAACTTTAAGACGCACTTCCACAGACGTCAACCAAATTTTTTGAACCATCCTCGCTTTATACATCTCTACAGGTATTTCCTCACCTGAAGATAATTTCATAAGCATTTAACACCAACTTTTTCTTTCTAAGAATCCTGTTAAATAATAAACGCTTATAAATATGATACGCGCGCAAAGAGGGAGTTTCAATGTCAACCAAACCCTTGTACTTATATGATAGTTATTTAAAAGAATTCGAAGCAAAAATCCAGCATGCAACAGGAAATCAAGTAATACTGAATCAAACAGCTTTCCATCCTTTAACAGGCGGCGTAGCTTATGACACAGGATACCTGACGAAGGGAAACATGAAGTATAAAGTTATGAGGGTGGAAATAAACAAAGAAACAAAAGAAATAATTCACATGCTTGAAGAAGAAGCAGACCTGAACCAAGGAGACCTCGTCAAGGGAGTTTTAGACTGGGAAAGAAGATACAAGTTAATGCGACTCCACACGGCAGCACACTTGCTAGCAGCCATAATGTATAGAGACAACAACGCCTTGATAACAGGGGGACAAGTAGATCCTGAACATGCAAAATTGGACTTCAACCTACCCCGAACCGACAGAGAAATTTTTGAATCCGCAGTTGAAAAAGCCACCGAAGAGGCAGAGAAAGGCATTGAATTAAAAATATATTTTTTGGCAAGGGACGAAGCATTAAAAATGCCTGGTGTAGTCAAACTAGCTGAAAGAATGCCCCCGCAAGAAAAAGAATTAAGAATAGTAAAAATCCCCAGTATAGATTTACAAGCCGACGGAGGACCCCACGTCAAAAACACCAACGAAATAGGCGAAATACTGCTCGTAAAAATAGAAAACAAAGGCAAAAACCAAAGAAGAATATATTTCAACGTAAAATAGACGCATAATGGGCCGGTAGTTCAGTTTGGTATGAACGCCTGATTCGCAATCAGGAGGCCGCGGGTTCAAATCCCGCCCGGTCCACCTTTATCTCTTCTTTCACATGAAGACAACTCTTATTTATGTCGTTATAGTTGAAGGCTTTACAGTTAAGTTTGGAAGCCCGTAAAGTGAGCACAACAACCGCGACTAAACGAACGTCACTTGAGAGATTTCGCCTCAAAAAAGCACTGGGGAAACTGTCGAAAAAAGAGGGAAGAGGAACTGAACTTGTTTCTTTGTATGTTCCGCCTGGTCGTCAAATAGGCGAAGTTATGAATATGCTACGGCAAGAGTATGGCACAGCGTCTAACATCAAATCGGATACTACACGCAACAATGTTCAAGACGCCATCACTAAGGTTCAGCAGCGCCTAAAACTTTTCAAAGAAGTGCCCAAAAACGGCTTAGTTATCTTCGCTGGCGCTATTCCTCAAAATGGACCTGGAAGTGAACGCATGGAAACCTATGTTGTAACTCCACCAGAACCAATTCATATCTATCTGTACCGATGCGACCCCAAGTTTCACACAGAATACTTGGAGGAGCAGTTGAAAGAAAAAGAAACCTACGGCATAATGCTCATAGACGCAAACGCCACAACATTGGCAACATTAGAAGGCAGCCGCCTAAAAATAGTACGCGAAGAAACTTCAGGCGTGCCAGGCAAACACCGCGCAGGCGGGCAATCGGCGCGTCGATTTGAACGTTTACGAGAGATGCATTTGTTGGCTTTTTTCAAGCGTGTGGGCGGTCACGCTAATGAAGTTTTTCTTTCAATACCCACTTTGAAAGGTTTAATCATAGGCGGACCTGGACCTACCAAATATGATTTTGAGAAAGGCGACTTCTTGAATTACCAGCTCAAAGAGAAGATATTGGACACGGTTGACACAGCGTACACGGGAGAAGAAGGCGTAGAAGAGGTTGTTGAACGGGCTCCAGAAATTTTGAAGAAAGTGCGCTACGTGGAAGAAAAGAAAGTTGTGCAGGATTTTCTCTATGAAGTTGGACATGACACTGGCTTAGCTACATACGGCGAAAAAGAAGTGAAAAGAGCCTTAGAAACAGGTGCAGTTAAAATGCTCTTACTGTCTGAAGGATTAAATATAGTTCGGGTTTCAGTGAAATGCAACTCCTGCGGTTCTGAGAGACAAGAAACTATGAGGGAACAGGCGCTTCCACCGTTCGAACAGAGCTTGGTTGGTCAACCCTGCCCAAACTGTAAGTCTACGTCTCTTGGCGTTGTAGATGTGGTAGATTTAGTCGAGGTTTACGCTGAACTGGCTGAAAAAGTGGACGCCAACATTGAAATCGTTTCAACAGAGACAGAAGAGGGGCAGATGCTGAAGAATTCGTTCGGCGGCATCGCCGCTGTTTTGCGCTTCAAATTACAAGATTAGTATTCAGCTACAAATCGTATGGCAGAATAGCCTTGAACTTCTCTTCCATCGCCACTCTGCGCTAAAACGGTTAGTTCTTGCGTCTTACAAGTTCCTTCAATGTCTTCTACAGCTTGGTTCAAAACGTGTGCGCTCTTTTGTGTCCCAGCGTAAATAGTCAGTTTTTTGATAGGTGTATTTAGGGACATCCTTCGTTCAGCTTTGTCTCGTCTTACTTCTTCAATAACAGCCACAATTAGGTCGCCGTATTTTTCAGCTTCTTCGTCGATTAACTTTTTGCGGGGTTTTGGCCAGGGAGAAACATGAATGCTCTTGTGTTTCAAGTCGTCGATGTACATGGTTTGATAAATTTCTTCTGTCACGTGAGGTGTGATGGGTGCCAACAATTGGAGGGTTCTGTAAATAGCTTCGTAAAGAGCGTGTTGTGCGGCTTTTCTCTTTCCCTTGCCGTATGTTTCAGCTTTGTAGAGCCTATGCTTCACAGCTTCAATGTATTGGTCACAGAGAATATGCCAAGCGAAGTTTCGGGTTTCCTCGATGGCAATGTTGAATTGGCACTCGTCCATAGCTGAGGTAACTTTGTCGGTGACTTTTTCTAACCTGCTCAGAAGCCATTTGTCTAAGAGTTCGAGTTGTAGTTTTTTTTCTTTCTTTGGCTTGTAGTCTTGCAGGTGTTGCCCAGCGAAGCGTGCGGCGTTCCACAATTTAATGAGGAATCTCCATCCGTATTCGGTGTCTGCCCAACGGAAGGGTATGTCTGAACCTGTGGCTCCTCCGCCTGCTGCCCACTGTCGTGTGGCATCTGCACCGTATTTGTTGAAAACCTCAGGTGTGGCGATGTAATTGCCTCTTGACTTATGCATGGCTCTGCCGTCTGTGCCTAACACCATGCCGTTGATTAACACACTCTTGAAGGGTTTACTATTGAACAAGGCTAAATTGCGAACCATGAGATAGTAAGCCCAAGTGCGAATGATATCCGTGCCAGACGGATGCAAATCAGCTGGATAAAATCGGCGCCAGTCTTTTTTGTCAGGCCAACCAGCGTGAACCGCCACTGTTATGGATGAATCGAACCATGTGTCGAGGACATCTCTTTCGGGAATGAACTCAGTGGAACCGCATTTTGGACACTTTGTAATTTTTGGCTTTTGGGTTCGGGGGTCAATGGGTAACCAATCGGGTTCTGCGAGAACTATTTCTTTGCATTTTTTGCAGTACCATATTGGAATTGGTGTGGCGAACACTCTTTGCCTCGATATGACCCAGTCCCAGTCCAGTGACTTAGCCCAGTCAATTAGGCGAGTTCGCATGTAGTCTGGATACCAAGTGATTTCCCAAGCGTTTTTCTCCAGTTCATCTGTGAGTACTCGTGTTTTCATGAACCATTGTTCGCGTTCTAAGATTTCGATGGGCGTGTGACATCGCCAGCAAACGCCTACTTCATGTTGTATGGGTTCGCATTTTTCTATTATGTGCGCTTTTTCAAGGTCTCTGGCAATCGCCTTCTTCGCCTCGTCAGTTGTCATTCCAGCGTATTTTCCAGCGTTTTGATTCATTACTCCCTTCTCATCTATGACCATAATGACGGGTAAGTGATGCTTTTGCACAGCTTTGACATCCTCCTTGTCGCCGTAAGTGCAAATCATGACTACGCCTGTTCCAAACGCTGGGTCAACCGCTTCTTCAGTAATGATTTTCACTTTTCTATTGGCAGCTGGCACGGTGATGTCTTTTCCAATGAACTTTTTGTAGCGTTGGTCGTGTGGATTAACTGCCACTGTTACGCATGCGGGTAAAAGTTCAGGTCTTGTAGTTGCTATGGTTAGGAAATTCTTATCTTCTTCTATTGGAAATTTGATGTAATGAAGCACGCCTTCCCGTTTCTCATATTCCACTTCTGCGTCTGCGATGGCGGTTTCGCAGCGGGGACACCAATTAATTGGGTAAGTTCCCTTGTAAATGAAGCCTTTTTTATAGAGCAGTACAAACGATAGTTGGGTGCGTCGCCAATAGTCTGGGTCCATGGTTCTGTATTCTGTTGTCCAATCAGTTGAGCATCCCATCCTTATGACGCCTATCTTCATTATGCCTATGTATTTGTTGACCAGTTCTTCGCACATTTTCCGAAACTTGTCGGGTGGAACCTCGGTTTTCTTGACGCCGTAGTGTTCTTCTGTTTCCACTTCAGTGGGCAAGCCGTGGCAATCCCATCCTTGAGGGAAAAGCACATTGTAGCCTCTCAACCGTTTGTAACGGGCAACCATGTCGAAGTAGGTCCAGTTGAGCACGTTGCCCATGTGGAAGTCGCCAGAAGGATACGGTGGCGGCGTGTCAATAACGTAGGGTTTGCGCTTCTTGTCGTTCCAGTCAAAAGCGTAGATGCCCATCTCTTGCCATTTCTTCTGCCATTTCTCCTCAATTTCAAGAATGTTGAAGTCTTTTGGCAGAACCTTCATTTTGTTTTTTCCTCAGCCTATGCGCATGTAATTAAGGTTAGGTGTTATGGATTGCAGAATAATATATGTTTAGGTTGTCTCAACGAACTCGTTTAGGCTGTGTTGCTTCTTTTTGCCTGTTTGAACCATAATTTTTTCGCTTATGGTTATGTGCATGCCGTCTGCGCCTGCGATTGTGGGAATTCCAGTCTTTTCTTGTATGAATCTCGCTTCGTTGGCTGGTCCTTTGAAAATCATTTGCATGCCAAAGTGGGTTAAAACAGCCATTTCAGGCTTAACTTCGTCTAATATTTTGATGGCATCTTCACTTGTCATGTGCCCCTTCCAAGGGCTTCCCGCTGGTCGCATCACGCAGAGGAGGAGCAGCCTAACGCCTTGGTAGGGTTTGTCTATGCCCTCAAAATATTCACTGTCCGAAGTGTAGGCGAAGTCGCCTAAGGTTGGGGTTTCAAATCGAAAGCCCACAGCATCTGGGTCTGTGTGCCTAGCCTCGGCAGCAACCACTTTTAAATTGTCAATATTGAAGGCTAAGTTTGGTTTGGCGTCGATTACCTGCTCTGGCATGGATTGATGATACTTCGAAATTGAGGGCTCGCATTGTTTGTTGCCGTTTAAGACGCTGTGCGCAGCGGCTAACACACCTTTTTTACGTGTCATTCCACGGGTCATGGCTTCAATGAACACTTCAGCATCGTTATAATGGTCAGGGTGACAATGAGAAACTAATATGCCATTAATTTTCTGCGGGTCTAATCCAGCTTCTAAAGAGTAGATGAGAGCGCCGGGTCCAGGGTCCAAATGCACGTTAAGTTTTTCATATAAAATGCGGATTCCACCTGTTCGGCGCTTCTGGGTGATAGTGGCAAATCTTCCACCGCCTGTTCCCAATAAGACCAGTTCAAGAGGAGAAGATGAGAGCATGTCGTTTTTCGCCTATAAACACGCTATGACAAATTGAAACTAATTTGTTTTATCATATCTTTTTGATTCGAGTATCTCTTCAATCATGAGTTAGCATTTAAGTTAAACTTTATGGATGTGGACAACATGTCTGCGAAGTCTCAATTACTAAATATATTAAGGACTTCACGCAAATTATTCTCTAATCTGGGATCCTCAACTTGCACAAGATCATGATAGAAGACGCATATCTGCGAATCTTAAAGGAAGGACAGTAGAAGTGAACGCTCTTCAAAGGGTCGCTACCGTAATAGGTTACGAGTGGAGAAAAGCCTTAGCGAGAAAGAAATTCATTGCTTTAATAGTTTTGGTCTTTGCGTTTCAAATAATAATACTTATAGTTTTTACCCACATTTTCAATAACCCGCAAGATAATTATTTCCAATTGGAACGTGCTATAGAACAAACTAAGCGTCTCATGTGGATTGTCGAAGTTTTGGCTCCTCAAGGATTCTTCACGTCCTTAGTAGCTATTATGATCGTGAGCGGATTTATGTCTGAAGAACCCAAAAAAGCCAAAGCCAACATATCTGAACCAATTACAGAAATTGAGCGCTTAACTGGAAGATATTTGGCTGGATTATCACTCTTAAGCTTCGCAACAGCTCTGACAACGATGTTTGGAGCAATTTTAGCTGTTGCATTTTTCAGTCCGCAAGAAAATCTTCAATACATTCCGCATATTTACTTGGCTATTGTTTACTCCAACCTCGTTTTCTTGTCATTAGCCTTTATGCTTAGTGAGATTTTTAGAAGAACCAAACTTGTCATATGGTCTGCTGTTGGCGTAGTTGTAGCTTCATTAACGATAGGCGGTTTTCTGTATGCCGCTTACCGTTACACAGAAGATTTGCTTTACTTAGAGGTTAGCAAATGGCTTCCCAGCTGGAGTGTTTTGAACTTTCCCAGTTTCTTGATGGGAAAACTCTTGAATTGGAATTATTCAAACTTTCCTTATATGATGGGAGAATGGCTGGATGCGCCAAGTGTCATGTTCGCGGGTTTGGAACATGAAGACCTCCTCTTGGCGAGTTCTATCATAGCAACCTACACTATTATCTTTACCACAGTCTTCATTGTAGTGGCTATTATCAGACTTGTTAGATCGAGTGTCAAAAATGGGGAGGATCTAACAATTCGCAAAGTCCCAAATTACTAAATATATTAAGGATCTTTAGACCTCGGAGATTAATCTGTGCTTATTCTTTCCAGAACGTTAACTCAGCAATGTATGTCATTCCAGAGATGAAAACGCTTCTCTGAAGCTTCAGCGTTGACGCGCCGCCTCTAGGTCCAGCAGCATCACCATACTGCAGAATTCTGGAACCCAGCCAATTAGGATTTGGACCAGCGATTAAAACAGATGTTCTGCCTCCGCCTGGCAAAACCGTCCAGAAACTAAACAGCAGAAATGCTTGGTCGCTGAAGTGGAGCCCTGGGAAGTTTTTGTTCCAGATTTTAAACGGTGAACCCTTGCCATAATTGATTAGGTCGTCTTTGCTTCTTGTGCCGTTGTGTAAGAACGAGAAGGTGTTTTCATCAAATAGGATGACATAGTCAATCCATCTGGCATTATTTGGCGGTGAAGGCGGCTCGTCTGGAATTGAAAGAAACACTTCGTCGCCGACTATGTTAATTTCTGCCACATTATTCGGTGGAACACTTTGATAAGTGAGGGTAATTGATGCTAGGTCGGCTACAGTGACTTTGAAGACAGCGATTGCGCTTGTCATGGTTTCGCCGCTTTGCGCATTTATCAGTTGCTCAATATTGCATAGTCCAACAGGATCTGTGGATTCTTGGTGTTTTGCAGCGTAGAGTCTAGCTGTGCTGCCGCTTTGGGTCATGTAAATTATTGTCGATTCAACAGTTGCTCCTGCTATAGGTCTTTCATCGTTGTATGAAACTTTAACATTAAATTCCAAATTTAGAGAGTTTGCATTCATTTCGAATTTGTCTTTCATTAAAGTGGCATTGAACGGTGGAATTATTCGAAGAGTGAAACCGTAATCTTCAATGCCTAACAAACTGCGCACTTTGTTGTAGGATATGGAACCCACAGGGTCGTCTGTCACTAATCGTTGCACTTTTTCTGGGTCTAGAATGTAGAATGAAGAATCTTCAGAAGAGGCTAAACCAAATCGGCTCACTACATTTTGGTCGAATTGATAATTTGAATTGAGAACTGAGCCCCAGTCTGATGGATAACCAGTTTCTAGAAGCATCACATTGAAAACTTCTGTGCCTGTGTTTCTCAATTGCTGCTGATCAACAGCCAATATATTGACGTAGACTATGCGGGGGATGGCGAAAACAGCTGTAGTGAAAACTATGCTAGTCACTAGTAAAGCTGCAATGAAATCGTAAATGTTTCCTGACAATTTTCATTTTCACCCCTTTTTAAGATGGAGAAAAACCTCTTTTTTCTACAAATATCCTATGTGCACCGTTTCATATTAAGTATTCTATATTAATATATAATACATTAAGCCCTCGAGCAAAATATCATCAGCCACAGCTTAATCTGCTTTGAATGTCACCTTAGTTGCTTTTGAATTGATGTAAGCAACGGATTAATATCCAATCCATTGTATCCAACCATTTTAGCCAATTCAATAACATCATATTTTTGCCCATCAGCCCAAAATTTCGTCAAGAATTCTCCCGCTTCGGCGCTGTTGAACCATTCTTCTCCAAACTTCTTTTGAAGCCTCGCTCTTAATTGTTCTTCAAATATCCATGCTCGTAAATATTGGGCGCTGTAGAAGCCGTCGTCAAGGTCTGTCAAGTAATGTTTTTTTCCGTTCTTGAATTTCAAAACTTTGTCTAGAGTTGCCTCGTAAACTTCATCCATTTCTTCTAAGGTCGCGGATGTGTGCAATTTGATTTCATAAGACAGTTTGGCGCCGTATCGTCTTAGAAACCAGAGTTTGTAAAGGTAAAGGAAGTCCAGATATGCCTTAACATTTTTCATAGGCGTGTACTGCTTCAACCAGTTCTCATTTGTCAGCAAATACTCGAGCAGAAAAGCATAGGTTTCAGTCACAGAGTTGTCGCCTAATCTCTTATACTCCATATTCAAATCAGCGTTGACACAGCCAAAATGCTCCGCATGCCCAGCCTCATGAAATAAAGCTGCATAGTCGTCGTGTCCACCTTGAGGCATAATAACCAATTTTATGTCATCTGGAACCTTTATTCCACTGCAGAATGCTCTCGACGATTTATTCGGTCTCTCCGCTGCGTCAATTTCAATGTTTTTTTGTTTTTCTAAATGTATGCCCATGTTTGCCAAAGTCTTTTTTAATGTTTCAACCGCCTTCTCCTTTTTGAAATAGTTGTCATATTCCTTTGCTCTGAAGAAGTATGCTATGTCATGTTTTTCAGCGTCTTCCAGTTTCACGCCAACCTTGGTTTTCAGTGCCTTGTCCATAAGAGTTACATAGAGTGATTCAGTCTTGTCAATGAAACCATGTAAAATCTTTTCTAGGCTTATGAAATCAATTTTTTTAACGTTTTCAAATAAAACCATGTAATTCTTGTATCCCAGTTCCATTGAAGTATCGTGGAGTTTCTGCATACGCTCCTTTAAGACGGGATTTATTTTGTCAATAACCTTGTTTCTTGCTTGGAATAGTTTGCTCCTTTTGGCTCTATCTGGCTCGTTTGCAATTTTCACGGCTGCAAACCTAAACGGAATTTCTTCACTGTCTACCTTGATTTTTTCTTTCGACTCCATGGTTGCGGTTTTGTCACTTAGTTCTTTCACAACCATTTCCAAATAGCCGCTGACGAAAAATTCCTGCAAGTATCTCAGTTTTCTCTCTTCTTCACCTTTGGCATGTTTGCGCTTCTCTTTAACCTCTAAGATTAGTGGTTTAGTGAACAAATGCCCATATTTTTGGTATATGGCTGAAATGTTCATTTCCTCTTTTAGTCCAGCAAAATTAAGGAACCATTCTCTCTCTTTCTCAGTGACGAAATTTTCCACATCTAATCTAATTTTGTTCCAATCAACCACAGATGATTCCCCAATAGGCTAAAGTAACCTAATTCTACATCCTCAGGATTCTTATGTTTTGTTACATCATAACAAAAATGTGCACGGAGCATAACCTGACATATTTGGCTCCAAATATAGGGGCTATCCAATTGAGCGCGCACATACAAATAACAACAAAAAAATTATGGACGTTTATGGTGTCTATTTGAATGCATACCAACTGCGATACGTTTATGAGCAAATTAGTCGCATGTGTTTCTTTCCAACTCTGGTGCAAACAACTTGTCTAAAGCACCTATAATCCAGACGTACAATCTCACAAAAAAATTCGGAAAACTTACTGCAGTGGACCATCTAGACCTCAGTATAGAAGAAGGGGAAATCTTCGGTTTACTTGGACCTAACGGTGCAGGCAAAACAACAGCTATACTGATGCTCACAACCGTACTCAGACCAACCGAAGGAACAGCCACAGTAGCTGGATTTGACATCAAAAAATCACCCCATAAAGCCCGCGAACTAATCGGCGTCTGCTTCCAAGAACCCAAACTTCTCTGGGTGAGCACCGCATGGGACGTTCTCAACTGGCACGCCAAAGTCTGTGGACTTTCCACTCAAGAGCGCAAAAAAAGAGTCAAATGGGCACTAGAAGAAATGAACATGTGGGACGAACGCCGCAAAAGCGTGCACGCCCTGTCTGGAGGGACGAAGAAACGCGTAGAAATAGCAAAAATCCTCATTCAGAGACCAAAAATAGCCATCGTGGATGAGCCCACCGCCCAAATCGATGTGGTCGGAAAACACAGAATCTGGAATCTGCTCCGAGAGCTAAGAAAGGAGGGGTCCACAATAATTTTGGCGACAAATGAGCTTCAGGAAGCAGACATCCTTTCAGAAAGAGTTGCCATAATGCACAAGGGCAAACTGCTCGTGTGCGACGCGCCTAAGAAGCTGAAGGACAGCATACCAGGCGGCGACATCATGGAAGTTCAGTTGGAAAAAGAGGCTCCAGACAAGGTTTTAGATGAACTGGAGGCTTTCAAGGAAGTTCTCACCGTCAAAAAAGTGGGTTCCACCCAACTGCGGCTGCATCTAAACCAAGTTGAGGCTTTGACGCCGAAAATAATGAAACTATTTTATGACCATAGCCTGCGAATATCTTCGTTGCATATGAGTGAACCCTCACTAGACGATGTGTTTGCACATTATACAGGCTTGACTCTAGAAGAGGCACAAAAAGAGGGGTAGAAGGGCTTTAGGCTGTGGGCTTGAAAAAACTTTGGCTCGTTATTGAACGTGACCTGCGCATGTTCATATCATACAAGTTTCTCTTGATTATGCGTGGAATCTGGTTTGTGTCGCAAGTAGCCCTTTTTGGGCTTGTTGTAAACAATATGGTTCAAGATGCAGCAGCTAAGGTGGGTATAAACTACTTTAACTATTATGTGGCTGGAGTAACAATAATAACCTTGTATTCAACAGCCATGTTCATCGGATACGACATTTTTGAAGAAGCCGAACACGGCGTATTTGAATACTTGCTCACGCTTCCCGTGAGCCGAAGAGAACTCGTGTTGGGACGATCAATAGGCGGAGGTCTGCGTAGCTTCATCTATGTTGGACCCTTGCTCGTGATTGTCTTGCTTATTTTGGGCGTTTCAAATCCGCTTTATTTACTCGTTGCGCTTGCAGCTATGTTCTTATTTGCTTTCGGAGTTTCAGGAATGAGCATCACAATAGCGGTAGCCATGAAGTCAGGTGACAAATATGACATACTCATCGGCGTTTTAGACGCCTTAATTGTGCGTTTGAGCACCACGATGTATCCGACGTTTTACATGCAAAAAGCCATGCCTGCCTACGCTGCAGTCGCTAACTTTAATCCGCTCACCTATGCTGCAGAGTTGTTCCGCTGGGGCACAGGAGTTGAAGGTATTCTTCAATTTAGCCCGTTGACAGGTGTTCTTGGGCTTTTTATTTTCTTTTTTGCCTTCACTTTTGTAGGTGTGGTTTTCTATGAAAGACGGCTTGAAGGAGGCGATTGGGAGTGAAAGCCATTTTGCATGTCATTGAGTATGATCTTAGGAATTTTTTCCGTTACAGATGGTTTATTATTGGACTCATCGCCATGAATTTGGCGGACTTATTCATCAGCGCTGCTGTCTTAACTCAGATGACAAGCATTGTTAACTTTAACTATTTCCGATTCTTTGCTCCAGGGCTTGCGGTTGTTGGGCTTTTTGCCTCTGCGTTTATGATTGGACGAGAAATCAATATGGAGGTTCGTCGAGAAATTCATCATTACATGCTTAGTTTGCCTATGACTCGCACTGAATTGGCTATTGGACGGGTGTTGGCAGGCGGATTGAGAGGCATGCTTTACATGACGCCTTTATTGATAACTAACTTCATTGTGCTTCGTTTTCCAACTTTGCCTCAACTTTTGCTGATACTTTTGACACTATTATTGCTAGCAATTGGAATTTCTGGAGTCAGCATTTCAATTGCGGTTTCAACCACAAGTTTTGAGAAGTTTGTAACCGCAAGGGGCGTCGTGTACTATATGCTATTCTTCTGCAGTTCGGTTTTCTACCCGTTAAAAGTTATACAAGTGCTTGCCACAAAAGGACTTGGACCATTAGTTACTTTTGCGCAGGTCAACCCTTTAACTAATGGTTCTGATTTGATTCGTTCCTTCCTGCTTGATTCGCCTGATTATGTTTTCTCGCCACTCATGTTATTGAACGTAGCTGTTTTCTCTATGATATTCGCTTTTCTCGCAACTTTTGCATATTCGACGGTTCTGCAGAGGAATTAGGTACCTAGAATTTTTGTTAACAATTAAATGTGGGATACACTATAATTGTTCTCTTCTCATTTGCCTCATCGATTCAGAGTTGAGTTAGGATGGCTGGAGTGAAATCTCTCTTCGAACCGAAAAGCGTTGTCTTAATTGGGTCAAGCAGAATTCGAGAGAAAGTCGGGATGACTTCGCCTCAACTGTTTGAGAGCGTCATTTACAATATGACCAAGTTTTTCAAAGGCGAAACCCATGTTGTAGATGTTGAAGGAAAAAAAGGCGCTAGAACACTCCACGAATTGTCTCACGCACCTGACTTGGGAGTTGTGATGCTTCCTCCAAGTGGCTCGCTGGAACAGGTGCAGAACGGTGCAAAAATGGGAATCAAAGCCTTTGTGTTGCTAACAGGCAGATTCAAGAACCCTCAACGCAAGCAGTTGTCAGATTTGAAGCGAGAATACCATGTTCGAATATTGGGACCCAACACCATAATGGGCGTCATTAACACGAGCAACGGGTTGAACACAACCTTTGAGCGGGATGTGATGCCGCCTAAAGGAGACATCTCCATAGTTTCTCAGAGCGGTGGAGTAGGCGCGGCTCTTCTGGATTGGGCTTGCTCTTATGGAATCGGTGTGAGCAAATTCGCTTTCATGGGAGACAAAATCGATGTGGACGATGTTGACTTGCTGCGATACTTCGAAAAAGACACGCACACTAAAGTAATATGTTTATACATGGAGGGAATCGAAAAAGGTCGAAAATTCATTGATGTCGCGCGTGAGGTTGTGAAGAAAAAGCCCATTCTTGCGCTCAAAGGCGGAGTGACCAAGGAAGCAGCTCGCAGAGCGTTATCACACACAGCCTCTATTGCGGGTTCTGATGTGGTTTTTGACGCTGCCTTCAAAAAAGCTGGAATAATTCGAGTTGAAGACATAGAAGAACTGCTGGACGCTGGTGTTGCGCTTGCCAAGCAGCCGCCTTTAAAAGGAGACAACATAGCCATTGTAAGCAATGTGGGCGGACCAGCCATACTGGCAGCTGACGCCGTGGTTAAGAATGGGCTCAGATTGGCCAATCTTTCGGAAAAGACTAGGAGAGCGATAGAGAAGCGTTTTCCTGGATTGGAAGCGGTTAACCCAATAGACTTGATTGCAGACGCCAGAGCCGAAAGATACGCTTTCGTTTTGGACAAGGTTTTGTCTGACCCTAACGTAGACGGAGTCTTAGTCATAAACATGCTGAAATCATGTTTCTTCGAACCAGAAGACGCAGTTGCAGTTGCTGAAACAGCGAAGAAATATCCAAACAAACCTGTTGTGGATGTTCCAGCAGGCGGAGAAGACTTCACTCTAGTTCAAAAAGTTTTGAGAAGCACAAGCATACCTGTTTACAACTTGCCAGAAAAAGCCGCAAAGGCGTTGAAAAATTTGAGAATTTATGGCAAAATTGCAGAAGCAACCATGAAGAAAATCTGATTATTGGCATGCTAAAAGAAAAAGGGTTTGTTTCTGGGTTGACAAAAGATAAATACTTACATCATTAATAAAACGGCTGGTGAAAAAATGCCAGAAAGACCGACAGGTATATCAGTTTTGGCGATAGTGGCAGGCATCTTCGGAATTATCCTAATAATAGGCGGATTGATTATGGGCGTAGCCGCAGCTGCCTTAAGCGATTTAATGCAAGATTACATAGAAACATATGGAGTTACAATTGGTGTTAGCGTCTCTGCTTTAACTGCAATGATTACAGCAATTCTTGTTGTCATAGGAGTTATTGCGGCGATATTTGGCATTCTCTACGTTGCAGTTGCATATGGCTTCTGGGTAGGCACTGGATGGAGCAGGTTATTGGCGATAATACTGTCTATTCTAGGCATCATCACTGGTATTATCACGGCTACTGGTGGCATCGGCATTGTTCTCATAATCATCTACGCAGTCATACTTTGGTACCTAATGCAACGCCACGTAAAGGCTTTCTTTGGCGCGGCTCCTCCGTCTACGCCTCCGCCAGCACCACCGCCGCCACCATAACTTCCCTTTTTTTCTTTCATTGTCTTCTGTTTCTAAAACATTGGTCTGCTCTGCTGCTTTTGTAGGTAGTCGTAGAGGTCTTTCATGTATTTGGCGAAACCGTCCATACGTTTGTTCATTTCTTCTATTTTTGTCTCTAGACGCACAATTCTTTCGCGGAGGTCAATTACTTCTTTTTTTAAATTTTCTTCTTCTGCCATATTTGACACCTAATCTGATTTTTATTTGAAACGTTATTTTTATTGGTTGTTCAAAGGTTTTAAGGTAGTCGGTGCTTTCATAGATTAAGAGAAGAGGGCTAAATGTTAGGCTTGCAGTGGGAAAATTCGAGAAAGTCGCAGTTGGAACTTTGCTATGCCATGGCTGGCCAGCGTAGAATTGTCGCCGCATGCGCTTATGGTCCTTCAGCCAGCGGATACGACGATGAAAAGAGCAGTTTGAACATTTTGCTCGTTTTAAGCGGATATCAATCTCTGTTGAAAACTTACCATAAAGTCGTCAATCAAAGAGACATCTTCATCTTAACTGTTGATCAACGAGCCTTTCAAAGAGACGTTGAAAAAGGATGGCTCGGAGAATTCGCCGCCGACAAACTAGTAGCCCCATATGAACCGCTTATTAACAGCGAATACTTGCAGCGTCAAGAAGTTGCCTTAAAAAAACGAATCATCTGGGAACTTTTAGAAGCTTTGGTTTTAGAATTTCCTGAACTGTCACATGAACTTGTGATAAAACCCGAATACTTCATGTATGAGACTTTGATGCAAAGAGCCAAATTGTTTCCACCCGCAACTTATCGCTTTCTTAACATGTTACGAAGCGACCTGAAAACGAAAAACGTTGAAATCATGATGAAAGGCTACAGAGAAGCTCTAAAAGAATTGAGCAGAGAGAGCTGGATAACCCTCCGTGGCGAGCAAGTCAAGATTACACCTAAACTAGTTAGAACCGTCAAAAGTCGCAGACTGAGAATTCCTGTTCTACTCAAGTCTTTTCAAAGGGCAGTATGGTTGAACATACTCAGTGTCTTGCCAAAAATGATGAGTCCTCTCGCCTACGATGAAGAACTCTATGCAAAAACACACAGTGAAATCGCAGGCAACGAAGACTTGACATCTCAATTGGAAGACCCTGAAAATTACTTGCTTATGCCCACGCCGCTTGGTCCAGTGCCGCTCTCAGATAAGACAAGCATCGAAGAATTCGTGAATAAAACAGTTCCAGACGCCCGAGTTTCCCAAGTGCAAATCAAACAGATTGGAGGAGTCTTGAACTCTGTCTACATGCTCACATTACAGAAAGATCATGAAAAGCAGAGGGTTGTTGTCAAAAAATTCAAGGATTGGGTGGGCTTCAAATGGTTCCCCTTAGCGTTATGGGCGCTAGGCACCAAATCTTTCGCTGTGCTCGGACGATCAAGACTCGAACGAGAATACGCCCTTAATCAGTTCCTTCAAAGTCAAGGAGTTTCTGTGCCCAGAATCCTATACGTTAGCCCACAACAGAGCCTTGTCTTTCAAGAGTTTGTGGAAGGCGAAAACCTCGTCGAAATCATTAAAAAAATTATGACAAACGAAAAGGAAGCTGAGAAAGAACTCGCCTTGATAAAAGAGGTGGGCAAAAAAATAGCTGAGGCTCATCGACTCGGCGTGGCTCTAGGCGACTGCAAACCAGAAAACGTGATCGTTACAAAGGAGGGCAAACTCTACTTCGTTGACCTTGAGCAGGCGTCGAGAGATGGAAACCAAACGTGGGACATAGCTGAGTTTCTCTACTACAGTGGACACTATGTTTCTCCTTTGGCTTCAGCCCACTCAGCCGAACTCATTGCCAAATCATTTATTGAAGGATACCTAAAGGCTGAAGGCAAAAAAGAAACAGTGAAGAAGGCAGCATCGCCACGTTACACCAAGGTTTTCAGCATCTTTACACAACCACACGTAATATTAGCCATTTCTAACCTCTGCAGAAAAAAAGGCGAACAAGAAGGCTAAAAAACACATGACAAAGACATCAATCACGTTTTACGGTGGATTAAACGAGATCGGCGGAAACAAAATTCTGTTAGAAGACAGAGATACGCGAGTTTTTTTGGACTTTGGCATGTCGTTTGCAGGTCAAGATAAATATTTTTCTGGTTACCTAACGCCTAGAGGCGTCAACGGTGCAGGCGACTATTTGGAATTCGACCTGTTGCCAAGGTTGAGGGGACTTTACGCCCGTGACATGATTAAGAACACCAGTGTAAGGTATGAAGAGCCTAGAATCGACGCTGTGTTTTTGTCTCATCCTCACATGGATCACGTTGGTTACTTGCCTTTCATAGATGAAAACATAGGTGTTTACTGTGGTGAGTGCACCAAAATAATAATGGATGCAATGCAAGAATCGGGCAGAATCAACCTTGGAGAACACAGGTTTCACACGTTTAGAACTGGAAAGAAAGTTAGGCTCGACTCCTTGGAGATAGAGCCAATTCACGTGGACCATTCTGTTCCAGGCGCCTATGGGTTTATTGTTTACACGTCTCAGGGCGCGATTGTTTACAGCGGCGACTATAGACTGCACGGTCCAATGTCTAAGATGACTAATGAATTTGCGGATAAGGCGGCTGAATGTAACCCAGCCTTAATGGTTTCTGAGGGGACTCGTGTCTGCCCAGAAGAGACTCAAGTGTTTCATTCTGAAGCAAGAGTTAAGGATGAGAGCAACGCCATTGTCGCAAACACTTCTAAACTTGTTGTCGTAGCCTTCTACAGCCGAGACATTGACAGATTCAAAACTTTTTACGAAATTGCAAAAAACAATGACAGAAAATTTGTGATTCCCTTAAAGTTGGCTCACCTGCTGAGCAAGTTGAAAAGTGACCCTGTGTTAAAAATTCCAGACGTAATGAAAGATGAAAACATACTTTTTTACAAAAAGAGGAAGAAAACAGGCGAGTTTATGGAATCTGACTATTACGTTTGGGAGCGTCCCTTCCTTGAGAAAGCTGTGAACTATAAATATGTTCACGATAACGAGTCGAAACTGCTTTTTAACCTTGACCTTGTAAGTTTTACTGAATTGATTGATGTTAGACCTTCGGTTGGGGGACATTTTATTCATTCTATGAGTGAGCCCTTTAGCGAGGAAGACATAGGTGTGGATGTGATGAACAATTGGCTTAGGCACTTTGGCTTGAAGTCTCATCAGATTCATGCGTCTGGGCACTGTCCATCTAAAGACTTGGTTCAGATTGTTAACAGAATTAAACCGAAGAGGCTCATACCTGTTCATACGGAGCATCCTAGATTGTTTAAAGATTTGTTCAAAAGTCTCGATGTTGTAATTGCTGAGAAAGGAAAACCGTATGCATTGTAACACGTTGCTACATGTAGAGCCGGAATCAAAATTCGAAAACAATAATATCTTTATAAACTCAGTCGACACATTTCAACAGTGGTGCAACCATTTTGCCTCAGGAAGTGGCGAATCTAATTCTGCCCTTCGCTGTGTCATCTAAAGACCGTAAGATATCTTTCACCAAAGAGATGGAGTCGGCAACAGTTTTTTACATGGCTGAATCTGACAGAAGCAAAGGTGAAGGCATACTTCTGAAGAAGCCGCTGGAAGAGTTACTATTCATTTCCGAATGTTGCTATCCCATATGGCTAGTTCCATGGAGGGGAAAAACCCTCTTATTTGATGGTCTCGGAGTGACGCAGCGCACCTTAACTTACGATGTGTTACCCGATGTGAAAACGTTTGTCAATGATGTTGAAGGAAGCATCAATAAACTTGAAGCCTATTCGGCGGCGCTCACCGACCACGTTCACTATTTTCAGTCTGCCTCGAGAGTGGAAGAGAGAACAATACTTGGATTAATCACGAGCTCCGATTTCATAGATGACTTTTCCGCTTATCTTTCACAGGCTGAAGCAACTGAGCAATCCAGGGTTAAGGCTATTTGCTTGTCTCCAATTGTTGATGAATCGTCTATAGCGACTTCTCTCAACGAACTCTTAGAGCTCAAAACCACGTTAGAAAAGGATATAGAAAATCTTCGTTACAGCATGAGGTTGCTCAGTGACGCAACTGGAAAACACGTTGACATCCTCAAAGAGGAAATGCATAAGATTCAGAGAGACTTCAATGAAAGGATAGCAACCGCAAAGTCAGCAGCAATGGAGAGAGTTCAAGAGATTCAAAAAAGATACGACGACAAAATAACAAAGGCTTCCAAACGGTTTGAGCAGCAACTCCAGAGCCTGCATC
>Ga0315280_10002232_pt1 | contig 31608 bp, 28 predicted proteins | sample YL17G06_40_MG_FD_203697 | JGI IMG/M metagenome (GOLD analysis project Ga0315280, IMG submission 203697) | Sediment microbial communities from Yellowstone Lake, YNP, Wyoming, USA - YL17G06_40 | ecosystem: Environmental > Aquatic > Freshwater > Lake > Sediment | place: USA: Wyoming | collected... | reverse complement strand
GGCGCAGGTGCTGCGCAAGGCTGGCTATACCTGTGGCGGGTTCGGCAAGTGGGGGCTGGGCGACGTGGGCACCGACGGCGTGCCCTCCAAACACGGCTTCGACGAGTTCTTCGGCTACCTGCACCAGGTGCACGCCCATTTCTACTATCCCCCGCTCCTGTACCACAACGAGTCGGAGTATCCGCTGGAAGGCAACGACAACGGCCGGCGCACCACCTACTCGCACGATGTAATCGCCGGGAAGGCGCTGGAGTTCATCCGCCGCAGCGCCGGCCGGCCCTTCTTCTGCTACGTGCCGTTCACCATCCCGCACTGGGAACTGCTGGTGCCCGAGGATTCGCTGGCCGAATACCGCGGCAAGTTCCCGGAAGACATGCCCTTCCCGGGCGGGCACTACGCCGCGCAGGACCAGCCGCGCGCGGCCTACGCGGCCATGATCACGCGCATGGACCGCGACGTGGGCCGCATCCTGGCCCTGCTGAAGGAACTGAAGCTGGAGGAGAACACCGTGGTCTTCTTCACCAGCGACAACGGCCCGGCCATGGCGCTGCGCAAGGACGATTACTTCACCAGCGCCGGTCCCTTCCGCGGCCACAAGCAGAATTTCTATGAAGGCGGCATCCGGGTGCCGATGCTCGCGCGCTGGCCGGGCAAGGCGAAGGCGGGCGCGGTCAGCGACTTCCCGTGGGCCTTCTGCGACTTTTTGCCCACCGCCGCGGAACTGGCCGGCGTCCCGGCCCCCAAGGGGCTCGACGGCTTCTCCGTTGTGCCGGCCCTGCTGGGCCGCAAACAGGCGCCGCACGAATTCCTGTACTGGGAGCTGCCGCGCTATATCGCCAAGGAAAAAGCGTTCGCCAAAGAGACCCCCATGCAGGCCGTGCGGATGGGCGAGTGGAAAGCGGTGCGGCCCAAACCGAACGCCCCGCTCGAGCTGTACAACCTCAAGCGCGACATCGCGGAGACAAGGGATGTGGCGGCCGAGAACCCGCAGGTTCTGAAGAAAATCGAGGAGTACCTCAGCAGGGCGCGCGTCGAGCCGCGCCCCCAGCAGGAGCCGCCCTCGCGCTGGAAGCTGTAACCCGCGCTGCTGGTGCTGTCAAAGAAGAGGGGCTACAGCAGATGGCGGTATGAAGGCCGCCGCTACAGCGACAGGCGGGAGATTCCCGGCACTCAACGAAGACGTTCTTCACGCCGCCCCGCTTCGATTTCTGCAAGCATCTGCTCGATGTCGCCGGTGGGGGCGTTCAAGGCGCGCATCGTCTCGATCGGGTCGGACTGATCGCCGCGCCGGAGGTTCTCTTCCAGCGCGCGCCGCACCCATTCACCCTTGGACATGCGCTTGCGCTGCGCCGCCCTGGTGATGCGGGCATTCAATTGCTCCGGTATCAACACCTGAAGCCGGTGCTTCATGAGCTCATGCTGACATGATCAACAGATCGCGCGCAATCGCTGTTCACGGCCGCACCTGAAACGAATTCACCACGGGGAGGCGGTCTGCTCGGCTGCGACATCCAGCCAGCCATCGGCGGGCAGCAGGTCCACCGGCAACCCGCTCTCCCAAAGCTGGACCTGGAAGCGGAAGGCGTCTTGGCGGTCGAGCCCGAACCAGGCCAGCGGCAGGCGCAACTCCAGCACGCGGCGGAAGGCGCCGGCGGGACCCAGCTCAGGGGGTAGGGGAGCCTGGGACGCGGCCGGCGGCGCCCCGGCATCAATGTGAACCCCGGGGGCCTCCGACGAGCTGTTGACGACCCGGGCGATCAGCCGGCCACCGGCCTCGCCGGCCGTGACATTCACCCGCACTTCCAGCGACTCCACCGCCTTCAGGCCCTCCGGGGAAAGGTCCAGGCGCAGGTAGAAATTCCGCGGGTCCGTCCCATAGTGCAGTTCCTGGACGTGGAAGCGCCTGCCGTGCATGGCGGAGCCGCGCTGGTCCAGGCTGTAGACCCCGGCGCCCATCCATTCGAAGTAGCTGGACACCAAGCCGTCAATGCGCGGGCTGATGTAGTTGCGGGGCGGAGCCGAGAAGGCGCGCCACTCGTGCCGGGCGATGGGCACGGCGAGGGAATCGGGCGCGCCCGAATCGGGCGCGCCGGCGCCCAGGGCCCGATACACGTTGGCCAGGTGGGTTCGGTACAACTCGTCGAAGTGCCGGTCGTTGATGGTGTGGTGCTCGGGGCCGAACCACCAGTTCCAGTCGCTGCCCTCGGCGATCAATAGCTCCTCGCGGGCCAGCTCGAGTTGCTGGCGGGATACCGGCCCCGGCGCCGCCTCCGCCGCAGCGAAGAAGGCGCGGGCGTCGTTCAACAGGTTCCAGGCGCGGTTGTCTTCGCCCGCGCCGATCCAGATATCGAAGTTGGCGTTGATCCAGGAGCCGGGCGCCACATGGGCGAGGCGGCCGCGCGGCTCCAGCTCCAGGGCTTCGCTGAAGGTGGCCGGGCGCAGTTCGGGATCGCTGCTCAGCCCGGCATAGAGGCAGGCCAGGAAGGCGCGCCCGTTCTGGCTGTAACACTCCCAGGCATTCTCACCGTCGAGGATTACGGAAACGACCGGGTCGCGGCCGCCGGCGTATGCGGCGCGGCCGCACCGCCGCAGCCGCTCCAGCAGGTCGCGGGCGGCTTGCTCCGGGTCCATGTTGCTGTAAACGAAGCCAATCAGGTCCGACAAGCTGTGGTCGCGGAAGAACAGGCGGATCCCCGCCTGACCGCCCGCCGCCCGGGCGGGCGCGAATTCGTAGCTGCCGTAAAGGGCCGCCGCGTTGGCCGGCACGCCCCGGGCGTCGCGCGGGAACCCGCAGGCCAGCGAGCGGGCCAGCACGCCTTCTCCGCTGGCGGCCCAGCGGAACCCCAGGTCCGTGGCCATGGCCAGCATTTGGTCGGAAACCGAGCCTTCCGACGGCCACAGGCCCGCGGGCGGTCGCCCAAACACCTCGGTGTGCTTGGCGATGGCGCGTTCCAGTTGCAGGCGCGCGTCCTGCGGGTAGCGGAACCGCCTGGGCAGCGGCATGCCCGGCCGGCTCTCCTCGGCCACGTCGGTGTCGCAGATCAGCGGCAGGATGGGGTGGTAGTAGGGCGTGGTGCTCAGCTCCACCTGCCCGCGGTCCTGCGCCTCCCGGTACGCGCCCACCACGCGGCCCAGCAGCTCGCGCTGTTTCCGCGCCACCACCTGCTGGTCCGCCACCCCGTAGCCTTCGCCTTTCTCCACCAGCGCCCGGATTTCCGCGTCGCCCGCCAAATACATCTCGTCGAACCATGCCAGTTGCGAGAGCACCTGCAGGTCGGCGAAATCGCGGGTGGTGAACAGGGACAGGGCGCGCTCGGGCACGGAGTCGGCCGTGCGGAACAGCGAGAACAGCCGTTCATAGCGCGGATAGCGCGCGATCAGGTGGCGGGGGTTGGCCTGGAAGAGGTTGGCCAGCGCCATCAGCCGCTCTTCCCGGTTGAGTTGGTCGGCGGGTTTCTGCGCCAGCTCCAGCAGCGGGTCGCGCGCCGCGCCCGTGGCGTAGTCCTCGATCTGGGCGATCAGCGAGGGCACCAGGTTGAAGGTCAGGCGCAGGGCCGGAAACTCGCGCGTCATCTCCACCATGCCGAAGTAGTCCTTCAGCGCGTGCAGCCGCGTCCACGGCATCCGGTACTGGCGCGACACCAGGTCCTTGTAGAACGGCTGGTGCATGTGCCACAGCAGACAGACGCGAATCATGCGGCGACGACCTCGGCGATGGGAGCGCGGCGCTGGGCGCGATTCTGTTTGTATAATCTAGAGGTGGCAGCCAAGGGGATCATGCGAGGTTCCACCTTTCAGGTCCAGGTTCCAGCAACCTGGAACCCGGAATCTGGAACCATAGCTGAAGCTTGACGGACTCACAAGCTGAAAGCTGACAACCGAAAGCTAGCAACCGGGAGGTTCGAATGGCAACTGTTCCGCAACAGAGCCAATTGCGGTTCCAGAACTACATCGGCGGCGAATGGCGCGGCGCCTCGAGCGGCGAGACGTTCACTACCCGCAACCCGGCGCGCTTCGACGAAGCCGTGGCCGAGTACCCGAAAGCATCGCGGGAGGATGCGCGCCGGGCCTTCGAGGCGGCCGCGCAGGCGCAGGACGGCTGGCGGCGGTTCCCTGCCCCACGCCGCGGCGAGTTCCTGTACCGCGCCGCCGAATGGCTGGCGCAGCACACCGACCAGATTGCCGCCGAAATGACCCGCGAAGAGGGCAAGACCTGCAAGGAGGCCAAAGGCGAGACCCAGCGCGCCGTCAACATTTTCCGCTATTTCGCCGGGGAAGGCGCGCGCCTGGCCGGCGAGACGGTGCCCTCGGAGCGCGAGCAGGTGTTCTGCTTCACCATGCGCAAGCCGCGCGGCGTGGTCTCGCTGATCACCCCGTGGAACTTCCCGGTAGCCATCCCCGCCTGGAAGCTGGCGCCGGCGCTGATCTGCGGCAACGCGGCGGTAATCAAGCCCGCCTCGCTGGCGCCCTCCTGCGCGGTGCGGCTGGTGGAGGCGCTCCACGAGTCGGGCCTGCCGCCCGGGGTAGTGAACCTGGTGTCCGGGCCGGGCGCCACCGTGGGCCAGGAGATGCTGGCCAACGAGCAGGTCCGCGCCGTCTCCTTCACCGGCTCCTGCGGCGTCGGCGACCACATTTACGCCTGCGCCGCCCGGCGCAAGATTCCCGCCCAGCTCGAGATGGGCGGCAAGAACCCCACCATCGTGTGCGCCGATGCCGACCTGGATTACGCCGCCGCCACGGTGGTGAACGCCGCGTTTTTTTCGACCGGGCAGAAGTGCACGGCCACCAGCCGCTGCATCGTCGAGCGGCCCGTCTACCAGCGGTTCCGCGACCTGCTGGTGGCGAAGACCAAGGCGCTAAAGGTGGGCGACGGCATGGACCCCAGCGTGGACATGGGACCGTGCGTCGATGAGTCCCAGATGAACACGGTCCTCGGCTACATCGACATCGGCAGGAAGGAGGGCTTCCCGGTGCTGTGCGGGGGCGGCCGGCTGACCGAGGGCGATTACGCCGGCGGCTACTTCGTTGCGCCCACGATTTTCGATCAGGTGGAGGCCGGGAGCCGCCTGGCCCAGGAGGAGGTCTTCGGGCCGGTGCTGGCGCTGCTGCCCGCCGACAGCTTCGACGAGGCGCTGCGGCTGGCCAACGCCGTGCGCTTCGGGCTGTCCGCCTCGCTGCTGACCCGCGACGTGTCGAAGGTGTTCCGCTACATCCACGAAATCGAGGCCGGCCTGATCACCGTGAACCTGCCCAGCGCCGGCGTCGAATACCAGTTGCCCTTCGGCGGGGTGAAGGATTCCTCCACCGGCTTCCGCGAGCAAGGCTCGGTCGCCATCGACTTTTATAGCGAGCTCTGCACGGTGTACCTGAAGTATTGAGCAATTCGCGCCATGAGGCGGCCACCGCGGGTGGTGGCACCCTCGCACAGTCCGTGGACACCCCGCGGCAGTCAGGCGTCTCGGTGCAATTGAGCTTCCCTCGGGTCGGTCTGCCGCCTGGAGTGGAACGAGAATTGCAACAGGCAACGAGGGGGCCAAGCGACGGGGCGCGCGCGGGCGCTTAATTTGACATGGATAGGGATTGACTGGGGTAGCCGGAAGCGCTACATTGTGAGGCAGAAATGTTTAGGTCCTTGGACTTTTTCGCTGGCAGCGGGTTGGTCCGAGAGGGTCTGAAACCGGAGTTCGAGACCGTCTGGGCAAACGACAACTGCCCCAAAAAGCGCGCCGTTTACGAGGCAAACCATCCGAAGGATCGGTTTTGTCCCTCGGACATTGAAGACGTCGAAGGGCATGAACTGCCCGCCGCCGAGCTCGCCTGGGCATCGTTCCCGTGCCAGGACCTGTCGCTTGCCGGTAATCTCAACGGTATCAAAAAGGGAACTCGTTCCGGCCTGTTTTGGGAATGGATACGTGTCCTGGATGAGATGAGGGGGCGGGGGAAGCGCCCTCCGATCCTCGTAGCGGAGAATGTGGGGGGCTTTGTCGTGGCCCACGGCGGGAAGCACTTCAAGCTGGCGTACGTCGCTCTCCGAGAGCGCGGATATCGCGTGGGTGCGGTCATGATCGACGCCCGCCTCTTCCTTCCGCAGAGCCGGCCGCGTGCTTTTGTGATCGCCGCACGCGAGGAGATTAGCCTGGCAGGCTTGAGCCAGGGCGTTCCGTCGGAACGGTTCCACCCTGCCGGTCTTGTCAAGACCGCCTCGGTCCTGACTGACAGCGGTTGGGTGTGGTGGTCGTTGCCGATCCCATCGGGGCGGACGCGGCTATTCAGCGATCTCTGTGAACTGGGCGCTCCATGCGACCCTCCGCTCAAGACAAGGTATCTTCGCTCCATGTTGTCGCCGGTTAACAAGGCGAAGCTCGACCTGGCGATAAGATCAGGGAGGTTCCTTGTGGGTACCGGCTACCGCCGGACGAGGCCTAATGAGAACGGCAGGCCGGTGCAGCGCTTGGAGCTGCGATTCGACGGGATTGCAGGGTGTTTGCGGACCCCCGAGGGCGGCAGCAGCAGACAGGTGGTACTAATAGTTAACCAGGGTCAGGTTCGATCACGTCTGATGACGGTGAGGGAGACTGCACGGTTGATGGGCGCTCCAGACTCCTACCTGCTACCCGGCTCGTACAATGACGGGTATCGGGCCATGGGTGACGCCGTCGCGGTTCCGGTGACCCGCTGGCTCACGCGGCATCTATTGGCACCTCTCGCCAGCCGTTACAGGAGTATGCGTGCCGGAGAAGAAAACGCCAAAAGTGCCGCATGATGTGGCGGCGATTCGGAAGCAGATCGACCGATTCCTCGACAGCGAAGATCCGGGGGGCAACAGGCCCTGCAACGCGAAGTGTGGGGTCTACGTCTTTTACGACTACGATGGGGAACCGATATATGTGGGCCAGACGAACGAGCAGCTTCGAGTCCGAATCCGCCGGCACCTGACCAATCAGCGCACCGATGCAGTTGCAATGAACGTGCTCGACCCCTTCGAGGTTGCGGAAATCGAGGTGTTCCCGTTTTACGATCTGGAGCCGAGGCAGGAGGAGAGCGGCGAAGCGTGGAAGAAGCGAATCAAAGCGCCCCTGGGCAGGGCTGAGTACACGGTGTTTCAGAACGTCCTCCGCGCCTCTGCTTTCAAGGCCGTGTTAAACGAGAAGGAGATGCGGCCAGCAAAGAGGATTGAACTGCCCCGTGCCTTCAGGGGCAAGATCATTCCCGAAGAACTTTTTGAGATCCGCAAGCATCCAGACATTCGAATCGCACGCCGTGCGAGCACGATCGCGAGCCTGGCAAGGGTTATCAGCGAGCGCAGCGTGTCACCCGGTCTTCGAAGAACCCTCTTAGTCCAGGCGAGGCGTTTGGAGAAGCTGGCCAAGGACCGGTTGAAAGATTTTCCGAAGGGTGCCATGCCAAAGCAAGAGCTGTGCGAAGAAACTGAGGCATAATATGGCCCATGGCCGATGTCCTTACGCCCGCGCAGCGCAGCCTTTGCATGGCCGCTGTGAAGGGAAGGGACACGACCCCTGAGTTGGCCGCACGCCGCCTGATCCACCGTCTCGGTTACCGATACGTTCTCCATTCGGAAAAGCTGCCGGGCAAGCCCGACCTTGTCTTCCCTTCGCGGCGGAAGGTCATCTTCGTGCACGGCTGCTTTTGGCACATGCACAGGTGCAAGCACGGAAGGAAAGCCCCTGTCTCAAACGTTCGATACTGGGAGCGTAAACGGACGGGCAATCGCGCACGCGATCGAAGAAACACCGCCGCGCTCAAGGCCGCCGGATGGAATGTGCTGGTGGTGTGGGAATGCTGGACGCGGAACCCCGGGTCGCTCTCCGCGCGAATCGTGGGCTTCCTCGGACATTAGAAAAGTTCGCGGCAGGCGGAACAAGCCCGCGAAGCGGGCGACAGAAATCTGGCGGCGTTTTCTGTCGCCCGCTTCGCGGGCTTGTTCTCCCCTCTTTTGTTACCCACAGCTTGCGCTGTGGGCTACCAAACTGTCGCCCGCTTCGCGGGCTCAAGCCGCGACGATTCCATTGATATCCTCACATCTACGTCGTGCACCATGCGCGGGTCTATGATGTACGGGCGATTCTGTCTCCTGATGTAATCACGCCCGACTTTGTACCTCCCGGAGAGGAGGCCCCCGAAATGGCCAGGCCGCGCGCGCCCTGGTGGATGTTCGTGCTGGCGGCGTCGTACGCCTGGCCCCGGAGCGCCTGCTCGGGATTCTGCGCGGCGTGTGCGCCGCCGTGGAAGCCGGGCACCGGCAAGGCTTGATTCATCGGGACCTGAAACCCGAGAACATCTTCCTGGTCGAGGGCGAAACCGACTGGGCCAAGGTGCCGGACTTTGGGGTGGCGAAGTTCCTGCCCTCCACAACCACCCAATCCACCGCCGATACCAGCCCGGGCGTGCTGGTGGGGACGCTGCAATACATGTCGCCGGAGCAGTTGCGCGGACAGGAAGTTCAGGCAGGCTGGGATTTGTGGGCGCTGGCGGTGGCGGCTTATGAGGCGCTGGCCGGTGAGCTGCCGTTCCCAGCGGCGACGGCGGCCGAGTGGCATGGCGCGGTTTTGGCCGGCCGCTTTACACCCTTGGCCAGGCATCTGCCCGAGGCGCCCGGCCCATGGCAGCAGTTCTTCGAGCGGGCGTTTGCCGCGGACCCGGGGAATCGCCCGGCTTCGGCCCAGTCGCTCTTTTCCGAATTGGACCGCGCCCTGGGGAAACAGTGACAGGCAGTGCCGGCCTGCCTGGAGAGGTAAGCCGGCTGCCGGCTGGCAAAGAGCGAAAATCAGGAAGGCAGAAGACGGAGAGCGGAGGGCAGCAAAGCAGGGAATGGCCGCCTTCTGCCTTCTGCTTTCCGCCTTCAGCCTGTCGCCGGCCGCGCCCCTCAGGCCGAGGCGGCGCGCTTCGTCCCTCTGTTGATTGCGGCCTTCAGCTCATGCCCGGCCGCAAACTTGACCACCTTGCACGCGGCGATCTTCAAGGGAGCTCCCGTCTGCGGATTGCGTCCCGTGCGCGCCTTGCGGCCGGCCACCGTGAAGGTGCCAAAGCCGACCAGTGCCACCCGCTCGCCCTTCTTGAGCGCCGAGGTCGCTCCCTGAATGAGGATGTCCACGACCTCGTTGGCCTGGACCTTGGAGATCCCCGTCCCGCCCGCCAGCAAGTCAATGATGTCGCCCTTGTTCATGTAAGTTCGCCTCCTCCGTCAATTCCATAATTCACCCGGAAGTTGCGGCGCTTTATAACATCGGGCCTTGAGCGTGTCAATAGAAATAAGCAAAAGAACGCAGCATTGACTCGTGGACGATCTAGGGGCTGCGGGCTACAGGCGCCTCCTCTTACTTGAGCAGCCGTTAATTGTCAATGGTTCAATCCCCAACCCGTCAATCAAACCAGCGCCTGCCTGCAGAAGGCCACCGCTTTCTTAACTTCGACCACCGCATCCTGGGCCTTGTACTCGTATTCGATGTTGGCCGGGAAGTTCCACTTTTTCGACTTCATCAGCCGCAATACCTCCCGGATGGGCGTGTCGCCTTCCCCGAAGGCCAGGTTCTCGCCGGTCTTTTTGCGGTCCTTGAGATGAATACAGACGATCTTGTCGTGGTTCTCCCGCAGGTAGGCCAGGGGGTCAAAGCCCGCGGCGAGGAAGTGGCCGATGTCGAGATTCACGCCGATATACGGCGACAGGCCCTTCAGGGCGGCGGCGAAATCGTCGGGGGTGGCGAACTCGTTGGGCCTGATCTCCGAGTGGTTGTGCAGGCCCACCCGCACCTTGTATTTCTGCGCGAACGGATCGACGCGCTTGACGACGCTGACGTTGGCGGAAGATGTCAGCGCCTTGACGCCCAGTGCCTGGGCCATGATGAAGGCGCGCTCGATCTCCTGGTCGGTGAAGTCCTCGCGGAAGCCGAAGCTGTAAGCGAACAGCTTGATGCCGGCTCTCTTGAACTTCTCGGCCACCTGCCGGAACACCTCGGGTGGAGTCGTGAGCCGCCAGCGGCGGAGCTCATCGCGGGCTTCTTTGCCCTTGGTCTTGGCCGGGGGCTCGATGTGCCCCTGCCACAGTTCGCAGGAGTTGACTCCGCACTCCAGGATGGCGGCGATGGCCTTGTCCAGCGGGCGGTCGCGGAAACTGTAGCTCTGGATGCCGATCTGGACGCCGCCGAATCTCGAGTTGGGGTTGGCGGCCGCCCACAGGCTGCCCCAGCTTGCGGGCACGGCCAGGCTGCCGGCCGCCGCGGCCGCGGTTTTGCAGAAGTTCCTGCGGCTGCATCGTGACATGCGCAATTCCTCCTGGCGGCTTGTTCCGCGCCGGCAGTCTATCACAAGCTGGAGGCCGGAGGTCGGCCCCTATTTTTTCGGGATCGCGTCGTCCAGGCCGACTTCAAAGAACATCAGCGGTTTCGAGGTATCAGCCCAGTACAGGTCGGTGAGGTAGATTTTCGAGCCGGCCACCCAATCGCGGCCGCGGCCGACGTCGAAATAGAAGAAGCCGCTGGCGCTGGAGTTGGGCAACACCATGCGCATGGCGAATTCGTGCACCTGCACCTCGATGGCGCTGTCCTTGCTCGATCCCCGGCCGGGTATCCGCGGCACAGGCGAAGGGGAGCGGCCGCCCGAAGAGGAGACGGGCTTGGCGCCTCCCAGTCGCCGCCGCACTTCTTCGGAGGGTGTGGGCTCGATTTTCTGCCGGTCGCGCGTAATGAGTTGCACCGAGGCCCGGTCGAGCCGCACGGCGCGCCCCGTCTCATTGGCGATGACCACCAGCACCGGCAGGATGCCCGCGCGCCTGAAATCCAGCTTGCCGAAGGCGGCGCTGCTCTTGACCGGGGCATCGAACGGGTCGGCCGCCACCACCAGGCCTTCGTGCGCGTCGCGCGCCGGATAGGTGCGCGCCGGCTGGGCGCGGAACAGCAGCCGCTCCTTCTCGCCAGCCTGTACGGCGAAGACCACAAGCAGCAGAAACCATGCCGGGAAGCTGCGGGGCATCCTGACGGTCATGACTCGATTATGGAAAGCCGCGTTCCATCGATCAAGGTATAATGACGGTTGTTTGGGCATTTCTTTTCAGTGACAAGTGGCGAGTGACCAGTGCTCCGCCGGTTGCCGTTCATCACTCGTCACTCATCACTTGTTCATGTACCTGCTCTACAGCTTTCTGCTGGCTGCGGCCGCCCTGGTGAGCTTCCCGTACTTCCTGGCGCAGGGGCTGAGGCACGGGAAGTACCTGGGAAGCGCGCGGGAGCGGCTGGGCCGTGTGCCTCCGGAGGCCCGCTCCCAAGGAGACGCGATCTGGCTGCACGCGGTTTCGGTCGGCGAGGTGCTGGCCTGCCAGCGGCTGGTTGCGGGACTGAAGCGGCGGCTCGCCGGCCGGCCGCTGGTGGTTTCGACCACAACCGAAACGGGGTTGCGCACGGCACAGCAGCGGCTGACAGCCGACGCCTTCTTTTACTGCCCGTTTGATTTTTCCTTTGCTGTGCGGGGGGTGCTCCGGCAGGTGCGCCCGGCCCTGCTGCTGGTGGCGGAAACCGAGTTGTGGCCGAACCTGTTCCGCGAAGCCTGGCGGGCGGGCGTCCCGGTCGCCGTGGTCAATGCGCGCGTTTCGGACCGTTCCTGGCCACGCTACCGGCGCTTTCGCTTTTTCTTCCGCGACGTGCTGGGCCGCGCCTCGCTGCTGCTGGCGCAGTCGGAGGAGGACGCGCGGCGGCTGAGAGAACTGGGCGCCGAGCCGGATTGCGTCCAGTCTCCGGGCAACCTGAAGTACGATCAGGAGGAAGCGCCGCCGCTGCCCGGCTGGCTGGATGAGCAGGTGCGGGCCTGGGCGGCCGCCGGAGCGCTGGTCGCCGGCAGCACCGCGGCCGGCGAAGAGGAGCATGTCATCGAGGCCTTCCAGCGCCTCGACCGGCGCTGGCCCGGGTTGCGCCTGGTGCTGGCACCCCGCCGTCCGGAGCGCTTCGAGGAGGTGGCGGCCATGGCCGCCGGGCGCGGCCTGGCAATGGCCCGCCGCTCGGCGATGGAGCCAGCACGCGCGCTGGCCGCGTCGGAGGCGCAGGCGCTCCTGCTGGACACGGTAGGAGAATTGCGCGCCTTTTACGGCTATGCCACGGTGGCTTTCGTGGGAGGCAGCCTGGTCCCCCACGGCGGCCAGAACATTCTGGAGCCGGCGCAATTCGCGCGGCCGGTGGTTGTCGGCCCGCACATGTTCAACTTTCGCGAGATGACCAGCGCCTTCCGCGAGGCGGGCGCTCTCCGCCAGGTCGGCTCCCCGGCGGAACTCGCCCCGGCGCTGGAGGAACTATTCGCCGACGAGGCGGCGCGGATCGCCATGGGGGAAGCGGCCCGGCGGCTGCTGGAATCGAGCCGCGGAGCCACTGATCGCGCCATCGAGGCCATCGCCGCTCTGCTGGAAAGTCCTCAGTTCCGAGTTGTCGGTTTTCAGTGCGATAAACTGAAAACTGAGAACTGAGAACTGACAACCAGCATGAAGTCTGTTTTATGGCCGGCGGCGCGCATCTTTGAGGCCATTGCCCGCGCGCGTGTGGCGCTTTACATGCGCGGCAGGCTACGGCGGCAGCGCCTGGGGGCGCCGGTCATCAGCGTGGGAAACCTGTCGGCCGGCGGCACCGGCAAGACGCCCTTTGTGATCTGGCTGTTTCAGCAGCTCTGCCGGCGAGGCATGAGGCCGGCGGTGCTGACGCGCGGCTATGGGCGCGACGACCGCCGCCAAACCCTGCTGCTGATGGACCGCGAGGAAGCGGCCGAGGGGGCGGGCGACGAAACGCAATTGATGCTGCGCCATGGGGTGGCGCCCATCGGCGTGGATGCCGACCGCTTCCGCGCCGGCCTAGCCCTGAAAGCCCGCGCCGATGTCTTTCTCCTCGACGACGGCTTCCAACACCTGGCGCTGAAGCGCGACTTGGATATCGTGCTGGTGGATTGCTCACGCCTGCCGTGGGAGGATGATCTGCTGCCCGCCGGGCGGCTGCGCGAACCGCCGTCGGCGCTGGCCCGCGCCGCCGCCATCGTGCTGACCCGCGTGCAGAAGTGGACGCCGCTGGACGCCATCCGGCAGCACATCAGGCGCTGGAACAGGGACGCGGCGATCTACCTGGCCCGTACCCGGCTGATCGATCCGGCGCCGAACCAAACGGCGCTGGCATTTGCCGCCGTGGGGAACCCGAAAGCTTTTGTCGCCGACCTGTGCCTGGCCGGGGCCAGGGTGGTGGCCACGCGCGGGTTTCCGGATCATCATCGCTACAGCGCCGCCGACCTTCGGACTCTCGAACGCCAGGCGGAAGCGGCCGGCGCCGAAACGTTGCTGACCACGGAAAAGGACGATGTGAATCTGCCGGCGGCCGTGCGCGCCCGGCTGGGCCTGCCGCTGCGCGTGATCCGAATGGAGTTGGACGTGGACGATGGCGGCGCGCTCGTGGACAGTGCTTTGGAAGTTGCAGCAAGGAGTAGGCAGTAAGCAGGAGGCAGGAGGTAGCCGAGCGCCCAGCGCCATTTGACTTTGGACCTTGGACTTTGGACCTTGGACTTGATTTTGCGGCTCGCGGAAGCAAAGAACATCGTGGTGCGGGCCACCAACTGGGTGGGTGACGTGGTGATGTCGCTGCCCGCGCTGCGCGAGTTGCGCGCCGCGTTCCCCGACGTGCAGATTGCAGTATTGGCGAGGCCTTCGCTCAGCGCAATATTCGAGCGGGAGCCGTCGGTCGATGGGGTGCTGCTCTATGAGGGCCGGGGCTGGGCGGGCTGGCGGCAGGCGGCGCGCAGGCTTCGGGCCGGCCGTTTCGATGCGGCCCTGCTGCTGCAGAACGCCTTCGAGGCGGCCCTGATCGTCCGCTGGGCCGGCATCCCCCTGCGCTGCGGCTACGCCCGCGACGGCCGCTCCTGGCTGCTCAGCCACGCGGTGGCGCCGCCGGCCGACGGCGAAATCCCCAGGCACGAGTGCTATTACTACCTGGAACTGCTGCGGCGGCTGCAGGTCATAAAGGAGCTGCCGCGCGTCGAGCACATCCTGCTGGGTAAACGCCCGGCGATCGAGACCGGCCGGCGGCTCCTGGCCGGCTGTGGGCTGCAGGCGAGAGAGCGGGACCCTGTTGTTGGCATCAGCCCCGGCGCGGCCTTCGGCTCCGCCAAGCGCTGGCTGCCGGAGCGATTCGCTGCCGTGGGACGGGCGCTCGCCGATGACGGCGCCTCGATCGTGGTGTTTGGAACGGCTGCGGAACAGCCGCTGGCCGATTCCGTCGCGGCTGAGATCGGCAGCCGCGCCATTTCCCTCGCCGGCCGGACAACTCTCGGCCAGTTCATCAACATGGTCGCCGGGTGCGATCTGTTCATCTCCAACGATTCCGGCGGCATGCACCTGGCGGCGGCCGCAGGCGTTCCGGTGCTGGCGATTTTCGGCGCCACCGACGAGACCGCGACCGCGCCGCTCGGCCCCTTCGCCCGCATCGTCAAGAAGCCGGTGGATTGCAGCCCGTGCAAGCTCCGCGAGTGCCCCATCGATCATCGCTGCATGCTGGCCATCGAGGCTGGCGACGTGCTGCAGCCGGCCCGGGCCATGCTGGAAGCGGGAAACCGGAAGCGCGCCGGGCCTGGGTAGGTCTCAGGTCCCAGGTCTCAGGCCGCTCGTCACTTTGGCGCGGGCGTTGTACGATATTTCTCTTGGAGTGCGGCGGCGTGGTCGCCGCGGCGACCCTTTCGGCGCGAAGCGTGCTTCGCCATCCTTATTATGGCAATCAGAGTCAAGGCCCTGGAGACGCGGCGCTGCCTGGAATTGATCAGCCTGTTCTCGGCCCGCACGGTACTGCTGGTCGGCGACATGGTGGCCGACGAGTTCATCTTCGGCGAAATCTCGCGGGTCTCGCGCGAGGCGCCGGTGCTGATCCTGAAGCATCGCCAGACACAGATCGTGCCGGGCGGCGGCGCTAATGCCGCCTACAACCTGGCCGACCTTGGCGCGCGGGTGATTCCGGTGGGCGTGGTGGGCAACGACCCGGGCGGCCGGGCGCTGCTGGAGTGCTTCGGCAGCCGGGGCGTGGACACGCGCCACATCGCGGTGGCGCCGGAATTCCCCACGGTGACCAAGAGCCGCATTCTTGCCGGGACCATCCACGGCCCGCGGCAGCAGGTGCTGCGCATCGACCGTGAACCGCCCGAGCCGGTGTCGCGGGCGCGGCGGGCGGGGATCGAGCGGCGGGCGCTGCGCCTGGCCCGCCGCGCCGATGCCATCCTGATTTCCGACTACGGCTACGGCGCCGTCACGCCGGCGATGGCGCAGGCGCTCCGCGCCGCCGCCCGCCCCGCGGCGCCGGTCACTCTCGATTCGCGATACGATCTGATTCAATACTCCGGCCTGACCGCCGCCACCCCCAACGAACCGGAACTAGAGGCAGCGTTCCATGTTCGCATCGGCGCCAACACGCGCAAGCTGGAAGAGGCCGCCCGCCGGATGCTTCGCAAAATGCGCCTGCGGGCGCTGCTGGTGACCCGCGGCCGCGACGGCATGGCGCTGTTCGAGCCGGGCAAGCGCCCCAGATACGTGCCCATCTGGGGCTCCGACCAGGTCACCGACGTGACCGGCGCCGGCGACACCGTGATCGCGGTCTTTACGCTGGCGCTGGCGGCCGGCGCCACCTTCGAGGAAGCCGCGCGGCTCTCGAACTTCGCGGGAGGCATCGTGGTGACGAAGCGGGGCACGGCCACGGTGACGCGCAAGGAACTTCGCCAGGCCGTGGAAAACGCCGCGCCATGACCACGGAGCACAAAGTGATCAGCCGCGCGCGGGCCGCCGAGATTGCCGGACAGGCCCGCGGCCAGGGCCGCCGCCTGGTGCTGGCCAACGGCTGCTTCGACCTGCTGCACGTGGGCCACATCCGGTATCTGCGGGGCGCCCGGGCCTGCGGCGATCTTCTCATCGTGGGGATCAACTCGGACAACAGCGTCCGCACGCTGAAGGGCGCGGGGCGCCCGCTGCTCGACCAGCAGGCCCGCGCCCGCCTGGTCGCCGCCCTGGATCCCGTCGATTGGGTGGTGATTTTCGAGGAGCCGGATGTCACTGGGCTGCTGCGCGATTTGCGTCCCGCGGTCCACGCCAAGGGAACCGACTACACCGCCGATACCGTTCCCGAACGCGAGCAGGTGCGCGCGCTGGGCGGCCAGGTGGCCATCGTCGGCGATCCCAAGCAGCACTCGACACGCGACTTGATCGCGCATATCGTTCAAAAGGCAGTAGGCAGTAGGCTGTAGGCCGGAGGCTGGAGGCTGGAGCTTACAGCCCACAGCCTACAGCCGCTTTCCTATGGACCGCATCCTCATTGTTCGAACCGGCTCCCTGGGCGACATCGTGCACACGCTGCCCGCCGTGGCCACGCTGAAGCATGCCTTTCCGCGTGCGGAACTGGACTGGGTAGTGGAGCGGCAGTGGGCCCCCCTGCTGGCGCGGAATCCGCACTTGGCGCGCATTCACCAACTGGCGACACGCGCCTGGAGGCGAACCCCGGCGAGCTCCACCACCTGGCGGTCGGTGTTCGGCGCGTTTCGCGCGCTGCGCGAGCGGCCCTACGACTGCGCGCTGGATTTCCAGGGGCTGGTGAAATCGGCGGCCATCGCGCGGCTGAGCGGCGCGGCCACCGTGGTGGGCTTCGACCGGGGCGAGTCGCGCGAAGGGGCCAGCGCGCTGTTCTATACGTCGCGAGTGCGGCCACAATCCGATGGCCGGCCGCTGCACGTCGTCGAGCGGAACCTGGCCATCGCCGCGGCGGTGGGCGCTACCGAGGTGGTGCTGGAGTTTTCCGCCCGTCCCGCCGAGGAGGACGTCGAGCGGATTCGGGCGGTAACGCCGGGACCCGGCCGCTACGCGGTGCTCAGCCCCTCGGCCGGCTGGGACGCCAAGCGCTGGCCCCAAGAAGCCTATGCGGCCCTGACTTCCCGCGTGGCTCACGACCTTTCGCTGCCGGTGATCATTAACTGCGGCCCGGGCGAGGAGCGGCTGGCGGGCCGCGTCGTGGAGTTGGCCGCCGAGGCCCGTCCCTTGCTGCTGAAGCCCTCGGTCGGCGAGCTGATGGCGCTGCTGCGCGACGCGGCCCTGGTGGTCGGCGGCGACACCGGCCCGGTGCACCTTGCGGCGGCGTACCAGGTCCCGGTGGTGGCCATCTTCGGGCCGACCGACCCGTTGCGCAACGGACCCTTCGGCGCCCGCTGCAACGTGGTGCGCTCCCAGCAAGCCGCCACCACCTATTCGCGCAGGGCTGGCCGCGAAGCCATTTCCGGCGTCAGCGTGGAGTCGGTCTTCAACGCCATCGCCGAGTTGCTGGGCTGAGCCGGGGTCCAAGGGTCGGAATAGCCCAGCATTGCTCCTGGACCCTTGGACCCTGGACCTGCTTGATGAACTGGAAACGCTACGCCGAAACCGCCGCCCGCGTCCGGGTCCCTTCCGGGTTCGGGCTGCTGGCAGTGTACGTGGCGTGCGCCCGCCCGGCGGCCGTTTCGGTGGCCGTGGGCGCGGCGGTGGCGCTGCTTGGCATCCTGTTGCGCGCCTGCGCCGCCGGGCACCTGGAAAAGAACCAGCGCCTGGCAACTTCCGGCCCTTACGCCTATACGCGCAACCCGTTGTACCTGGGCTCGGCGCTTGTGGCCCTGGGCTTTGCCATTGCCGCACGGGTCTGGTGGCTGGGCCTGTCGTTTGCCGCCTACCTGGCGGCTGTTTATTTACCGGTGGTCTGGGAAGAAGAGGCCCGTCTGGCTGAGCTGTTTCCCGAATTCTCCCGGTATGCGGCGGCCGTGCCACGGTTCTGGCCGGCAGGCGGGAGGGGCGCGGCCGCGGTTTACTCCGGTGCTTCTACCGGATTCCGCTGGGCGCTTTATTGGAAGAATCAAGAGTACAATGCGTCACTGGGATACCTGTTCGGACTGATCGTGCTGCTCTGGAAGATCCTATGATGGCCTGGCGGAGGACGGCTGGCGGCCGGCGCAGCCTCCGGCCGAGAGCCGACAGCCAACAGATGACGAGCTGCTCAATGCGTGTGCGCTTGTTGCTGGCGCTGCTGCTGATGGCGCGGCCGGCACCGCCACAGGCGCCCGCCCCGCCGGCCCAGGCCCCCGCCTCAGCGCCGATGGTCGCCGCGCCATTTGCCTCGGGCGAGACGCTGACCTACCAAATCTCGTGGCGGTTGTTCGGTGCCGGCGAGGCGCGCATGCACATCGAGTCGCGGGGCGCCGATGCCGCCTCGTCTCTCTGGCAGGCCACGCTGAACGTCACTTCCGCCGGCTTCGTCTCGTTGCTTTACAAGGTGGATGACACGGTTCTTTCGACGTTCCGCGACGGCAAGACCAGCCGGATGTGCTCGGTTTCGCTGGTCAAGACGCAGAACGAAGGGCGCCGCCACCGCGAGACGCGCATCGACTTCCATGGCGACCGCAGCACCGCCTCCATCCGGGAAACCGACCTCTCCAAGGGACAGGTACTGCGCCAGGCCGAAGAGCCCATGCCCCCTTGCGCCTACGACATCCTCTCCGCGCTCTACTACGTGCGCTCGCTGCCGCTCGAGGTCGGGCGCAAGCTCGAGTTGCCGGTTAACGACGGCGGCAAAACCCTTTCCATTATGATCGAGGTGCAGGCCAAAGAGGAGGTCAAGACCGGAGCGGGCGTGTTCCACGCCATCCGCGTCGAGCCCAAGGTCTTCAGTGGGAGCCTCTTCAAGCGCAGCGGGCGCATGCAAATCTGGTTCAGTGACGACCCGCAGCGGCTGCTGGTTCAACTCAAGGCCAAGCTGTTCTTCGGCACCGTCAGCGCCGTTCTCCAGCAAAAACAGTGACCAGTGACGAGTGACAAGCGGGCCGCCGCCCGGCGCTCGTCACTCGTCACTTTCCACTTGTCACTGAATGTGGTACTTCTCGGCCAGAAGGCGTTGCAGGCGCGGCTTGTAGATTAGGTCGTAGGTAAATTCCTTATCGGGGAACATGGCCAGCGCCGCCCGCTTGGTGGCCGCCACCATGGCGCAGGCTTCCTCCACCGGCATGTTCTGGCTCTGGCTGATCACGCTCATCACCAGGTGCACCAGGAACTGCAGCCGCCTGACTTTCTTGTTTTCTGCGCGGATCTCTTCTGCGGTTGGTTTCGATCGATTCTCGCCTTGGGCGCCTTCAGTCACGAGCCACCTCGCGTCGGCCGAGGGGGGCCGAAGGAGAAACCACTCTTGCCTCCAGTATATAATCTCGCCGGTCTCGATCCAACAGGGGTTAGGATGAAGAGAGATGTGATGGAGGAGTCGTGACAGAGGACCAGGGTGAGGCTGATTCGCCGGATCCAGATGTGGGCCATTCTCCACCCTCCCCCGAGCCGGACGAGGAACTCGAAGTGGTATTCACCACCAATGACGATTCCGAGGCGCTGGTGGTGAAGGGGTTGCTGGAAGCCAGCGGGTTCCAGGTGGCCATGAGCACCCCCGAAGCGCCGATTGGCGTATTCCCGATCGGTTCGAGCGACCTGGGGCAGGTGCGGCTGACGGTGCGGGCCGAGCAGGCCGAAGAAGCCCGCCGCGTCATCGAGGAATCGGAAGAGCAGGGACCGGCGGCCGCCGAGGAAGCCGAGCGTGAATCAGAGACCTGAGACCTGAGACCTGGGACCCGAGAGCGTGGCGCGCCCGAGGTCTCAGGTCTCAGGTCCCAGGTCTCAGGTCTCAGCTCTACCACAGGTCGGTGGCGGTGCGGGGGTGCTCCCACACGAACATCATCAGTTCAATGCGGCGGCCGTCGGTGGTCCAGGTGACCGCGCCGTGCTGGTCGGTGCGGAACACGCGGCAGTGGGCTTCGGCCAGGCGGTCGAGCGCCTCCTGGTGGGGGTGGCCGAAGGGGCTGTTCACCGCCACCGAGATAACGCCGTAAGGCGCTGCCACCGCCGTCAGAAACTCCGTCGAATTTGAGGTCTTGCTGCCGTGGTGCGGCGTCTTCAGCAGGTCGGCGCGGAGCGGCTGCCGGTCCCGCAGCATCTCCAGTTCCATTTTCTTCTCGACATCGCCGGCCAGCAGCGCGGTGCGCCCGCCGTACTGAATGCTCATCACCAGTGAATCGTTGTTCTGCGCGTGCCGCCCCGGACGGTAATCCGGGCCGGGGGAGAGGAACGCGATGCGCGCTTGTCCCAGCGCCGTGGTTTCCCCGCGGGCATGGATGCGGACCGGGATGCGCCGCTCCTGGGCCATCTCGAAAACCCGCGCATAGGCCTCCGAGCCCAGGCTGGGAGGCAGCCAGATTTCGCCGACCGGGAAATTCCGCAGAATGGATTCCAGCCCGCCGACGTGGTCCTGGTGAGCGTGCGTGACAGCCAGCACATCGATGTGGCGGATGCGGCGCGACCAGAGGTATGGGCAAACGATCTGCTCGCCGGTGTCGATGGCCAGCGGCCCGGGCAGGCCGCCGCAATCGGTGACCAGGACGCGTCCGGGGGGAATCACGATCAGCAGCGCGTCACCCTGCCCGACATCGAGCGTGGTAACCTCCAGGCGCCCGGGCTGCCACAGCGGGGCGAACGGGTGCCAAGTGATCAGCGTGGCGGCTATAGCCAGCGCCACGCCGGAGCCGATGAGCCGGAGCCGCGAACGATTGCGGGTTGCAGGTTGCGGATTGCGGATTGCGAGTGGGCCGGGCCTGGAATCCGCGATCCGAAATCCGCCATCGGAAATCCCCGAGAAACCGATTGCCAGCGATACTACCGATGCCAGAAACAGCAGCGCCAGCCACAGCGGCGGGCCGGGCACGCGCAAGGATGCCGCGCCCAGCGAGGCGTGCCAGCGGGCGATGGCGGCCATCAGCTCCACCAAGGCGGCCAGGGGAATCGCCAGCAGCCCGGCCAGGGTCGTGGAGGCCAGCGCCACCAGCAGCGCGGTGATGCCCAGCGGAACCACCAGTCCCAGCAGCGGCACGATCAGCAGGTTGGCGGGCACCGAAACCCAGGCCGCCCGGTTGAAGTACACCGCCATGGGCAACAGAAAGCCTACCTGCAATACCAGCGAGACCAGCGCCAGCTCGTAGACGCGGAGCGCCGCGCGGGCGGCCAGCAGCACGCACCAGCCAGGCAGTTTCTCGCGCAGCGCCTCGCGCAGCATTCGCAGCTCGATGCGGAACTGCGCCTGCCGCGGCCCCATGCTCAGGTCGCGATCCAGGTTGTCCAGGTCGGCCACGGCCCGCCGATAGGGCGCCGAAGTCCGCTCGATGCAGGGGAGGGCGACGGCGGCGATGAGCAGTACAGAGAAGAATGAAAGCTGGAATCCGGCGTCGTTCACGTCGGCCGGCTCGGCGGCCAGCAGCAGCAGCGCGGTGGCCGCGATGGTGTTCAGCAGCGCGCGCTCGCGGTACACCAGCCGCGCCAGCAGGTAGATGGCGAACATCAGCGCCGCACGCATGGCCGGCAGGTTGCCGCCGGTCAGCGGCACCCAGGCCGCCAGCCCGCCGATGGCCGCCGCGGTGGCCGGGATGGGCGGCACCCGGCACCAGCGCAGCACCAGCAGCAGGAAGCCGGCCACCGCGCCGGTATGGAGGCCGGCCACCACCAGGGCGTGGTAGGTGCCCGTCTTCTGGAAATCTTCCGACAGCCGGCGGTCCAGGCCCGAGCGGTCTCCCAGCAGCATGGCCCGCAGCAACCCGTTGGCGGCCGATTCGGGAGGGAACAAGGCGTCGAGCCGCCGCAGCAGCGTGGTCCGGAGGGCAACCACCCAGCCCGCGACCCGGTATCCGCCGCGGCCCGGCAGCCGTTCGGCCAGTTCGGCGGCCTTGATGCTGGCGTAGTAGACGGCGCCTTCGCGCCGGGCGCGCGCCTCGCGGTCGAAGCTGCCGGGGTTGTGGAAGCCGCGCACGGCGCGCAGCCGCGCCAGCACCGACACGCGCTCCCCGTAGCGCAAGTCCAGGCGCGGCTCCGACCGCTCCCAGCGATAGTGTTGCAGGCGCACACTGCCGGAGGCCAGCCACGCCGCCTGCCCGCTCTCGACAACCTCCAGCCGCAGCAGGTACATCTCATCGCCGCCGCGGCGCGCCTCGATGTCCCTGATCCAGCCCGTGAGCCTCACCGGCTCCTCCAGCGCCACGTTTTTGTCGGCCACCAGCTTCTGGATGTCGTTCGGCGGAAGGTAGCGTTCCCAGTGGTCGTGATAGAAGCTTCCGGCCAGGAAGGCGCCCATCAGCGAGAAAACCAGCGCGCCGCCGCGCCGGTCCAAGAGCAGGCACACGGCGGCCAGCAGCAAGACCACTCCGCTCCACAACAGATATTGGCGGCCGGAAAGATACATCCAGCGCTCGGCAAAAATGCCGGCCGCCAGGGCCGCCGCGATCGGCAAGAGTGGAGTACGCACCGCCGTCCCTTCGCCCGCGCTTCATCTTAACCGGGAAAGCCTAGCGGCGGATTACACGCGGATTATAGTTTGACGCCCAGGTCGCTCCAGTTGACCACTTTCTCTTTGCTCATGGCTTCATGGCCAAGAATGGACGTCAAGGCCGCGGTTGCGCCGATGACGATGTCGGCCGGGTTCGGCGAGCCTTTGTTGACGCAGTCGTAGAAGGCGGCGATGTGGGCGTGCTGGTACTCCTGCTGTTTCTGGGCCAGGACGGACGGCGCGCCCCCGGCGCCCAGCGGATACATGGTCGCGGCGGAAATCAGGTCGACCGCGCCCTTCGTGCCGTACACGTAGACGTACTGGCCGCCGCTGGGCAGCGACCGGGGATGAAAGACGTTCTGGGTGAAGGAAAGCTTCACCCCGTCAGGGTACTCGTAGGTGAGCAGGCTGCAATCGAAGATGGTGCGGCCGGGCGGGTCGTTCCTGTAGAGCAGCGCCCCGCCGAAGCCGCAGGCGCGCAGTGGATGAGCGCCGATGACCCAATTGCAGAGGTCGAGGTTGTGCACCGACTGCTCGATAAGGTAGCCGCCAGATTTGGCCACGTCGAAATACCAGTCGGAGGATGTCCCGTCGTGGGCCAGGTCGGCGACCGCGTGGCGCTGCGCCTTGACCATGATCACCTCCCCGATGGCGCCTTCGCGAATCTTCCGGACCGCCTCGCTCAACTGCTTGTACGAGCGCATCTGCTGGCCGGCGACGAAGACCCGCTTGGAGGCGCGCGCGGTCTGGACCAGCTCGCGCACCTGCGCCGCGGTCACCCCGAGCGGCTTCTCGCAATAAACGTGCTTGCCCGCTTTCAGCGCGGCGATGGCCATCTCCGAATGCAGGTGCGGCGGGGTGGCGATGAACACCGCCTGCACGTCGTTGCGGTCGATGATCTTGCGCCAGTCGGCGTAGGTGGCGGGGTTGTCGCGCGCCGCGGCGGCAGCGGCTTTTTCCAGCCGGTCCGGCTTGATATCGCACAGCGCCGCCACTTTGGCCGCGGCTTGATCGAGGATGGCCCGGAGCAGGTACGAGCCGCGATTGCCGGTGCCGATCACCGCGGTCTGGATTTGCTCGGCCGATTGGGCCCAGGTCAGGCCCGCCGCGCCGGCTGAGCCAAGAAGGAAGCATCTGCGATTGACGTTCATGATTACCTCTCCAATCTTCCAGCGTCTCAACCCAGGCAATATATCGCGGTCCGCCGCGTTCAACAACGGTGCGCCGCTGGGGCGGCGGTCTTTCGACATGAACTGGGCGGCTTCGCCGTCCCGCTGTGAAGAAACTAGTCTCCTCTCCCCCAAGTGCGATGCTCTCACCGAGAGGCGAAAACAGCAACAGAAGCCCGGGGGCCCGGCGTCGCGAAGCGACGGAACGAACTTAGCCCGCCGTTTCAACGGCGGGGAACCGCGTGTGGCACAGGCGCCGCGAAGCGGCAGCATGAGGTGTTGGCCGCCAGGCAGCCCAAGCTGCCCGCCCGGTGCGCGTTCGGCTGGCCCGTGACTTGGCCCGCTCGGCCGCTTCATGCTGCCGCTTCGCGGCGCGGCCTTCCTGTGCTTGATGACCCGCCGTTGAAACGGCGGGCTATTATCAGGCGGTCGCTTCGCGACCCTCACCGGCGCTTCTCTGCGGCTGCCGAGGCTTACACTTTCGGGATACGAGGCAGAAGCTGTGTGCGCCATTTCCCGCTCAGGGCTGCGGCTCTGATTTGCCGGAAGGCGCGGACGGCGCGCGCTTGAGCAGTTCGGTCCAGTTCAGGATGACGTGCAGCTCGTTGACGCCGCCGCTCGGGGCTTTCATCATAAGCAGCCGGCCGTCGGGATGCACGGCGTAAGCCGGCACTACAGTGTGCGTCACATAGGGGGCCTCAAACAGCACGCGCGGCCTGGAGGGCGTGAACGTGGGCTGCACTTGGTACTCGACGGAAAGAAACTTGTTGCCGCTGCGGAAGAACAGCTCGCGCGAGTTGCGGGACCAGCGCGGCTCACTGCCGCCATCGGCCGATATTTGCCATTTTTGCTGTATCGCCGGAACGTCGCCGGTGCCGTCGATAGCGCCGACGTAGACCTCAGTGCGGCCCGTTTCGTTCGAGGTGTACACCAGCCAGCGCCCGTCCGGTGAGAATTCCGGCATCAGCTCGATGAAGCGGGAGTTCAACAACGGCTGGAGCTTGCGATCCAGGCCGGTCGGGAGCAGGCAAATATCGAATTGCGTGTTCGGGTCATCCCTTTCCACGGCTAGCCAGCGTCCGTCGGGCGAGTAAGACCGGGGATACATGATCTGTTCGTCTTTCCAGAGCACTTCCTCGGTGCTCTGGCCGCCGACTGCGCGGCTGATAATCTGTGCAGGTCCGAAGCCGGAGACATACGCGACATGCCTGCCGTCGGGTGCCCAGACCGGCGACATGTCCAGTTTGCCGAACGTCAGGCGCGATTTCGCCCCTCGTGCCGGGTCGTAGATCCAGACATTGTGCTCCGCGGCCTGTACAACGAGGGCCAGCAGCTTGCCATCGGGCGAAAACGTGACGTCATTAAAGGACTCAGGTGGAACAGGAATCGGCGAAGCCTGCCCTCGGCGGCCAACCCAGTTCAGCGTCCGCTGTGCCGAGTGCAGGACGGATGCCTTTGGTGCGTAGACCAGGTGTCCGGCCGAGGAGGCCGCGAAGCTGACAGACATGCCGGACACATTCGTTGCCATTTCGACCAGGGGCACCGCCGGGCCGGCCAGACGGCCCGCCTGAAGGTCAAACGGCACGGCAAACAGCCAATCGTCTCGGAGAAAGAGGATGTGGCCGGGCGGGCTATAAGTGGCGAGCAACGCCCCTTCCAGAATGACCCGCCGATTGCCGCCATCCAGGGAACTTACGCTCGTGCGGAGCATGTTGTCCGCTTCCATGGTGCTAAGCAGCAAGGTCTTTCCGTCTGGGAGGAGCTGCGGCTGCGAAAACGGTCTGCCGCGGTCAATCGAGAAGGCGACCGTGGCGGCGCCGCCGGCCGCAGGAACCCGAAACAGTTTGAATCTGCTGATGAAGAAAATCGTGTCGTCCGGGGCCCAGGTGCCGCCCCAAGCCCAAGTACCCCAATGGCAGATTACTGCAGGTTCCCCGCCGCTCGGCGGCATTTTCTTGAGAGTGCAGTCCGCTGTGGCGTTGCAGGCACTGAATCCCAGCCAGCGCCCGTCGGGCGAGAAGAACGGGTCGATTCCATCCTCGGTGCCGGCGATTGGCGCGGCCTGTAAGCTGTCCAGGGGGCGAAGGAATAGCTGCCTTCGGCCGTCACGTTCGGCGGCATATACCAGGCGGGTGCCGTCCGGCGATAAGGCCATGGAGCCGAATTCGGACACCGAGTAGCCCTCAGGCAGCGGAATGGTGAAGCGCATCGCCTCCCGCGCCGGGGTCGAGGGCGCGCGGAGGATGACCACGGCCAAGGCGCTGGCCAGAATCAGCGCCAGTGCGGCGGCGGCCCACGGCAGAGCACGGCGCCACCTCGTCGCCCGGCTTGCCGCAGGCGCGATACCGGCCGTGGCGATGGCGGAGCCGGAAACGCCGGACACGTTCTCCAGCGCGAAGCCCAGGTCGTGCGCCGAGCGGAAGCGCTCCTCGGGATTCTTTTCCAGGCAGTGGCGGATGATGCGATCCAGTGCGGGCGGAAGCTGGGCGGCCGGCGGCAGCTCGGGCGGTTCTTCCTTCAGAATTGCCGTCATGGTGTCGGCCGCCGTGTCGCGGTGGAAGGCGCGCCGGCCTGCAAGCATCTCGTACAGGATTGCCCCGAAGCTGAAAATGTCGGCGCGATGGTCAGCCGCCCTGCCGCGCACTTGCTCCGCCGGCCAGCCGCGAGCGCAGCGTCTCGCCTTCCAGCAGTTCCGTAACCACATACGGCGCGCCCTCGTGCACCCCGATATCGTGGATGACAACGATGTTCGGATGGTTCAGCATGCCGGCGGCGCGCGCTTCTTGCTCGAAACGCCGCAGCCGTTCAGCGTCAGTGGAAAAGGACGAAGGAAGAACCTTGATGGCCACTTCGCGGCCCAGGCTGGGGCGCGTGTCGCGGGCGCGGTATACTTCGCCCATTCCGCCCGCGCCAATGGGCGCAACAATCTCATAAGGGCCGAGCCGTGTGCCCGCGGGGAGAGACATGGCAGTCCTCCTTCCGGCAAGCCGACTAGGGAAAGAGCCGCCGAATAGATGACACTGAATCTACGGGGGAATCAAGCCTGAGTCAAGACCGGCATCGCAGCGCTGGTCCTGCCCCGTGGGACCGAGAACCCTGGAGCAAGGCGCCCCGTTCAGCGTTGCCAGCGGGACGCTGCCGGCGCATCTGCGAAGCCGCGCGCAATCTGTGGATTCAATCCGCGCAAAACCGGATAGAATCCGCGGCATGCGAATCGCGACTCTCTGCCTGATTTTCGTTCTGTCAATTCCGGCGTTTGGCCAGCCGGCCAAGCCTGTGGCCAAGCCGGACGGGTTTGTGCTGCTGCCCGGGGGAACGTTCGGCAGCGGTGATGTGGTCACCCGCAAGGGAAGCCAATCGAAACTGCGGGTGGACGCCTTCGAGATCCTGGATCACCCGGTCACCAACCAGGAATACAAGGCGTTCATCGACGCCGCCCGCTACGCGCCGCCGCCGCATTGGACGGGCGGCAAGATTCCGGCCGGCATGGAACATCATCCGGTCACGTTCGTCAACCGCTATGACGTGGATGCCTACCTGAAGTGGCGCAGCCGCGCCGACAAGTGCGTGTACCGCCTGCCGACCGACGCCGAGTTCGAATATGCGGCGCGGGGCGGGCTGGAAGGGAAGAAGTATCCCTGGGGCGACGACGACCCGCCGGGCCGCGCCAACTTCGACGCCGACGGAGCGCGCACGCCCGCCGATTGGCGCCGCTTCCTGAAGCCGGTGAAAAGCTATGCGCCCAATGGCTACGGGCTGTATGACATGGCCGGCAACGTCTGGCAGATGGTGCGGACCTTCCCCGACCCCTCGCGCCAGAGCTACAAGTACCGCATTGAGGATCCGCTGGACCTGGACACGCGCGTGGTGGGCGGCTCCTGGACGCGCGGCCCCAATTATTTGCGCTGCGGGTACGGAGGCGGGCTGGGGGCGGGCATGCGTCTGGCCGACCTCGGCTTCCGCATCATCCGGGAGGCGCCGGAGTCCGCCTCGTTCTTTCCCGTTCCGCGGCGCCTGGTGGCGCTGCCGCGGGGCGAAGGGCGGGTCTTCCTGAGTTGGCAACTGCTGGCCACCGATCCTGCCGACGTCGCCTTCCACGTGTACGCTTCGCGGCGGCGGGATGCGCCGGGCGAGCGCGTCACGCGCCAGCCCCTCACTCGCAGCACCAACTTTGTAGACCAGCCGCGCGGCGCGCTGCTCTACTACCGCGTGCGGCCCGTGGTCAAGGGCCGCGAAGGAACGCCCTCGGAATGGGCCGGCGTGGAACCGGGCGCCGAGCCGTCACGGGCGGTGATGGTCATCAAGCCCACCGTGCAGCAAGGCGGCATGGTCCCCGTCTTCGGCGATCTGGACGGCGACGGCAAGCCCGATGTGGCGGTGCGGCTCGACAACGGCATCCGGGAGATGTCGCGCGACCCGGGCCTGCCGGTGGAGCTCGAGGCCTTCAGCAACGACGGCCGCTCGCTGTGGCGCCGCCCGCTGGTCTGGCACGACCACTGCTTCGGCAACGCCAACAACGTTCCGGTGGTCGTCTACGATTTGGACGGCGACGGGCGCGCCGAGATCGCCGCCAGGCTCCAGGAAGGCGACGCCGTCTACCTGGCCGTGCTCGAGGGCAAGACCGGGCGCGTGCGGCGCAAGGTGCTGTGGCCGAAGATGGCCAGCGATTTCTCCAAGTCCTCCACCCGCATCCACATGTCGGTGGCCTACCTGGACGGCAAGCACCCGGCGCTCATCACGCAGACCGGCTTGTACGAGAACGAAATCATCTCGGCTTGGGACCCCAACCCGGCCGGGCCGCTCGTTCACACCCTGAAAAAACTGTGGGAATTCCGCAGCAGCATGGAGACCAGCGGCAGCGGCTCGCACCACATCGACATCGCCGACGTGGACGGCGACGGCCGCGACGAAGTCTTCGACGGCACCACCTGCCTGAACCCGGACGGGACGGTTCGCTGGTCCATCTATCGCCAGCACCCGGACATCGTGGCCGTCAAGCACATCCTGCCGGAGCGGCCGGGCCGCCAGGTCTACTACGCCGTGGAAAGCTCAGTGCACGCCGGCGCCTACCTGGTTGACGCCAAGACCGGCAAGATCATCTGGAAGCTCAACCGCGAGGACGACCCGCGCTGGGTGCATGCCCACATCGGCTGGGCTTCGGACATCTGGGACGGTTCACCCGGCATGGAGATGCTGACCAACCGCGACGGCCACGAGGCCAAGGACACGGTGCTGTTCTCCGCCGACGGCAAAATCCTGATGAACCCCTTTCCCCAGGGCTGGCGGCCCGTCAACTGGGAAGGCAACAACACGCGCGAGCTGATGTCGAACGACGGCAAGCGGCTGGGCAAATTCAACGGGAAGGAAGTGGTTCCGGTGGCCGGGGTCTCGCCCAACGACGGCAAAGGCTCGTGCAACATGGTGGCCGACCTGGTGGGAGATTATCGCGACGAAGTGGTGTGCATGGGGCCGGGCGCGGACGGCGGCGTTGCCATCTCCGTTTACACCAACGCCACGCCGCTGGACCGCCGCGCCGTCACCCGCACCGCCGACCGCGAATACCGGCTCTGGCTGGCCCGCAACATGGGCGGCGGCTACGCCTCCTACTTCGACCCGGAGTAGGGTGCCGCTGTGCCGCGCTTTTTCACGGTTTCCGGGGCGTCGCCGCAGCGATTCGCGGCCGGCGCCGCCAGATCACGGCGCTGAGCGCGATCATCACCAGGGCGATGAACTGCGAGGTGGAGAGCAGGCCGCCGAACAGGGACCCCCGATCCGGATCATCGCGCACCAATTCGATCAGGAACCGGGCCGTGCCGTACAGCGCCAGGTAGAAGGCCACCATCTGCCCGTCGAACGCCCTCTTCTTCCAGCGACGCATCAGGAAGGTGAAGATCAGCGCCTCGGCGGCGGCTTCATAAAGCTGGGTGGGATGCAGCGGGACGCCCAGCGGCACGCCGAACATTTCATGCGCATACGGGTCGGTGAAGGTCACCCCCCAGGGAAGCGCGGTGGGCTTGCCCCAGCAGCAGCCCGACGAGAAGCAGCCCAGCCGTCCGATGGCGTGGCCCAGAGCCACCGCCGGGGCGAAGGCGTCGGCCGTCTTCAGATACGGCATGTGCTGCCGCCGCGTGTACCACACCGCAAACAAAAGCGCGGCCAGAAAACCGCCATAGAACACGCCGCCGGCTTTTAGCGAGTAAAGGGAAAAGATCTCGCCCGGATGGCGCGAGTAATACCCCCAGTCGGTCAGGATCAGGAAGAGTTTGGCGCCGAGAAATGCGGCCAGCGCCACGTACACGCCCAGATTGAAGGCATGGTCGGGGTCGAGCCCCTGGCGCTTGGCCAAGCGGACGGCCACCAGCAGCCCCACCAGAAACGCCGTGGCCACCAGAACGCCGTAGGTGTGCTGAACGAAACCGCCGATCTGGAACAGCTTCGGATGCATGAAAAAAGTGCTAAGTGCTAAGTCCTAAGTGCTAAGCAACCAAGTCTACTCAGTACTTAGCACTAAGCACTAAGCACTAAGCACTGTGTTTCGGGCTGCGGGTCAACAGCATGTCGAGCACCAGCAGGCCCGCCCCGATCACGATGGCGCTGTCGGCCACGTTAAACGCGGGCCAATGGAAGCCGCGCAAGTAGAATTCCAGGAAGTCCACCACGCTGCCGTGCGCCAGGCGGTCGAACAGGTTGCCGAGGGCGCCGCCCAGGATCAGCGCCAGCCCCAGCCCGATCCGCCGGGCACCCGGTTGCTCCCAGAGCAGCATCAGGACCACGACCAGCGCTACCACCGACAGCAGGATGAGGACTTCGATTTTCATCGGCGACGTGGAGTCGGCGAAAATGCCGAACGCCGCCCCGCGGTTCTTGACATGCGTCAGGCGGAAGAAGCCGGGGATCACCGGCCGGGAGTCGTGCAAGGGGATGGCCGACCCAATGACCCACTTGGTCAATTGGTCGGCGACAAACACCGCCAGCGCGATAAGAAGGTGCAGCCTGCGCATTTCCAATTGCGGATTGCGGACTGCGGATTTCGAACCTATCCACTCTCAGCAATCCGTGATCGACATCTCCGCCAGGGCGGCCGAGCAGCGCTCGCAGACCGTCGGATATTCCTTATTCTCGCTTACCCGGGTGGAGTAATTCCAGCAGCGCTCGCACTTGGTTCCCGCAGCGCGCTCGACGGCGGTGCAAACGCCCGGCAGATCGAAGAAAACCGTGCCGGGCCGCGCTTCCCCCGCCAGCTCCACCTGGGAAACGATGAACAGCATGGGAAGCTCGGCCGCGTGCTGGTGAAGCAGCGGGGCCCATTCCTTGCCGGCGGCCAGGACCACCTTGGCTGCCAGCCCCGAGCCGATCAACTTGCTGTTGCGCGCGGCTTCCAGCGCCTTCAGCACTTCGGAGCGCACCTGGATCAGCCGGTCCCAGTCCTTGAGGCGCTCCTGGTGCTCGGCGGTGATGCCGGCCGTCAATTGCGCCCCCCGCGGCAGGTCGGCCAGGTGAACGCTTTCCAGCGCGCCGGCCCGGCCGGGTAGCTGCCTCCAGGCCTCGTCGCAGGTGAAGGCCATGATGGGGGCCAGCAGCCGCAGCAGCGCCTCGGTGATCAAGTAGAAGGCGGTTTGCGCCGCGCGGCGCCGCTGGGAAGCGGGCGGCGAAGTGTACAGCCGGTCCTTCAGCACGTCGAAGTAGAAGGAGCTGAGCTGGACGGTGCAGAAGTCGTAGGCGCTGTGGTAGACCTTGTGGAACATCTGCTCGTCGTACCAGCCGCGGCAGCGGTCGATCAGCTCGGCGGTGCGCACCAGCGCCCAACGGTCGATGTCCGGCAGGCCCTCGGCCGCCACCATGTCGCGCTCCGGCGAAAAGTCGTAAAGGTTGCTGAGGGCGAAGCGGAAGGTGTTGCGAATCTTGCGGTAGGCGTCGGCCAGCCGCGTCATGGTCAGGTCCGAGTACCACATGTCCTCGCGGAAATCCACCGAGGCGATCCACAGGCGCAGGATTTCGGCGCCGTATTTCTTCCAGATTTCCTGCGGGGCGACCACGTTGCCGAGCGACTTGGACATGGCCCGGCCCTCGGCGTC